>Ga0207646_10000027_pt1 | contig 235383 bp, 254 predicted proteins | sample KBSK5502metaG_FD_184343 | JGI IMG/M metagenome (GOLD analysis project Ga0207646, IMG submission 184343) | Corn, switchgrass and miscanthus rhizosphere microbial communities from Kellogg Biological Station, Michigan, USA - KBS K5-50-2 metaG... | ecosystem: Host-associated > Plants > Roots >... | reverse complement strand
AGAGGGTGCTCTGGCAATGCGTCGCCTGCCGGCACCAGGTATCAGTCACCGCTGGCACCGTTCTGCACAAGACCAGGACCCCTCTCCACCTCTGGTTCTGGGCTGCCTACCTGACTAGCACCGCAACTCCAGGCATCTCGGCCCTGCAACTGCAGCGCCAGCTTGGACTGAACCGCTACGAGACAGCCTGGATGCTGCTCCACAAGCTGCGTCGGGCGATGGTGGCGCCTGATCGAACGCCGCTCACCGGCGAGGTCGAGGTCGATGAGGCGTATGTGGGAGGCATCGATTCTCTCCGACATGGCGGCCGCGACATGTTCGGGAGCGCGGCGATCGTGGTGATTGCGGTCGAGGTGCGTGGAAGCGGCTCGGGGAGGCTGCGGATGGAAGTCGTTGGCGACCTCTCAGCGGATGCCCTATGCGGCTTCGTGGCGGACAACGTTGCCCATGGTTCCACCGTCAAGACCGATGCCTGGCAGGGCTTCAAGAGACTGGGCACCCTCGGCTACGACCATCAGCTCAGGAGCCTGCGCGCTGGGCGGCGGCACGGTGAGGATGGCCTCGAGGTGCTGCCTCGCGTTCATCGCGTGATCAGCAACCTGAAGACTTGGCTCCAAGGCACGTATCGCGGCGTCTCCGAACACCAGCTGCAGGCCTACCTCGACGAGTTCGTCTTCCGGTTTAACCGCCGCCGGACGCCCATGGCCGCATTCCAGACCTTGCTTGGGATCGGGGCCAGGCTACCGCCCACGACCTACCAAGAGATCAAGGCTGGAGCGTTCGCGCTGGCGGAGCAAACCGGATAAGCATTACGCGCGTTATCGGCGGCCGCGCCATGCTGGTCTGTACGCCGAATACCGACTCACGGGAGGCTGACGCCATGCGGAAACTGACCTTTGGCATGAACGTGAGCCTGGACGGCTACATCGCCGCGACCGGCGACGACCTCGGCTGGAGCGTGCCGAGCGACGAGCTGTTCCAGTGGTGGTCCGACCGGGTGGGGGCGACGGGCCTGGCGCTGTACGGGCGCAAACTGTGGGAGACGATGAGCTCCCACTGGCCGACCGCCGACCAACAGCCTGGCGCCACACCGGCGCAGATCGAGTTCGCCCGCCGCTGGCGGGACATGCCGAAGGTGGTGTTCTCCTCGACGACCAGCGCGGTCGACTGGAACGCCCGCCTGGTCACCGGCGACGCGGTCACCGAGATCACCCGGCTCAAGACTGAGGACGGCGGTCCCATGGACATCGGCGGCGCCACCCTCGCCGCGGCGGCCATGCGGGCCGGGCTGATCGACGAGTACGCGATCGTCACCCACCCGGTCCTGGTGGGCGGCGGCACGCCGTTCTTCACGGCCCTGGACAACTGGGTGAACCTGAACCTGGTGGAGAACCGGACGTTTCCCGATGGCGTGGTCCTCACCAGGTATGAGACCAGGCGCTGAGTTCCGCCGGCCGTCCTGAGCTTTGAGCGGCTCTCGAGCGGCTCCGGGGTCTACTCGTCCCACTGCAACACGTCTCACTACCAGTCACCAGACCCGCCCGGCCCGCACGAGACAGCCTTACGAAACTTTCACATCCAGCTAATGCCACGACCCCGCCACCCGGGTTCAAATGGGCTCGTGAGCCTCGCACCGATCGAACAACCCGTCGTCGCGTCCCCATCCCGCGCCCGCAGCATCACGCGCCGTCAAGCCCTCGCCGCGGCCGTGGCCACCGGCGTCGGCGTCGGCGTGGTCCGCCTCCTCGGCGGCTCGATGCAGCAGATCGCGTCGCCCCGCACCGGCACGACCACCGACTGGATCTCGCCGCTCGGCTCGGAGTCCGCGCGCGTGATGCAGCTGCTGCGGCGTACGAGCTTCGGCTACACGCAGGCGCAGCTCGATGCGTCGCTGTCCGACGGATTCAACAAAACCGTCGACCGGCTCATCGAAACCAGGCCCACCGAGCCACCGGTCCTCGCCGCCGCGAACGCACCGGGCGGACGTTTTCCGATCAACCAGCTTCAGCAGTGGTGGATCGACCACATGCTCGCGACGCCGACGCCATTCGCCGAGCGTATGACGCTGTTCTGGCACGGTCACTTCACGAGCGACTACCGCAAGACGGCCGACGACACCTTCATGTACTGGCAGAACCTGACCTGGCGGCGGATGGGCATGTCTGACTTGCGGTCGATGCTGATGCAGGTCACGACAGACCCGGCAATGCTTCGCTATCTCGACCTCGCGACGTCGACCGGGCAGAGCCCAAACGAGAACTACTCGCGTGAGCTGATGGAGCTCTTCACGATGGGCGCCGGCAACTACACGGAGGATGACGTGCGCGAGGGCGCCAAGGCGCTCGCCGGCTGGACCATTCCACAACCCGACACGTACGCGACGGTGGTCGTGGACAAGGCCAACAACGTCACCCGCAAGCTGCCCGTCTACTCCGGGCAGAAAGCCGGGGTCTTCAACGCGCGGCGCGCCTACAAGGGAACCGTCACTTACCTCGGCAAGACTGGCCCGCTGGACACGCAGGCTGTGATCGACCGCATCCTCGCGCAGCCGGCCACGGCGACCTTCATCGCCAGCAAGGTCGCGCAGCATTTCGTGGCCGCCCGCCCGAGCATTGCCTTCGTCAAGAGTCTCGGCGACACTTTCCGGCGCAGCAAGTACGACGTGAAGACGCTCATGCACGCCGTCTTCACCAGCCCAGAGTTCGCCGCCAACCAGAGCTACCGCAGCCTGGTCAAGTCGCCGACCGAGTTCATGGTCCACACGGCACGCGCTCTGGGCATCACGTCGATCTCCAAGCTCATCGCAGGCTCGGGCTCCGGGATGGGCCAGAGTGTTTTCGACCCGCCGGATGTCAACGGGTGGCCGAACAACGAGTCTTGGATCTCTTCCAACACGGTCGTTGAGCGCGTCAACTTCGCGACATCGGCCTTGGCGCAGGCGAAGGGCACGTTGCCACCTGCGACAGATGCGGTCCACAAGCAGCTGGACGGAGTGCTCAGTCCACAGACCGCGAAGCTCTTCAACCAGGCCGCGGACGACCGCGCGCGCTGGTTCATCACCCTTGCCTCTCCGGAATTCCAGCTCAAGTAGGTGCACGAAAATGAGTAGAGAAGTCGGCATCAACCAGCTCAAGCGCCGCGACTTTCTCAAAGCGGGACTTGTCTTCGGCGCCGGCGCGTCAGGCCTGGCCGCCGGATACGCCGCGGTCCCCGACGCGTTCGCCCGCGCGGTCTACGCGGCGAAGAAAGAGGGCATGACCAACGACAACATCCTGGTCATGATCCAGCTGGCCGGCGGAAACGACGGCCTGCGCACGCTCGTGCCGCTCGCCGACCCGGCGCTGCACGACCTGCGCCCCAAGCTCGCCGGGCCGATGGTCTCGCAAGCCCTGCCGCTCAACTCGCAGTACGGCCTCAACCACAACCTTGGCGGCATCAAGGGACTGTGGGACAAAGGCAAGGTGGCGATCGTCCAGGGCGTCGGCTATCCCAACCCGACCTTCTCCCACTTCGAGTCGATCCGGATCTGGGAGACGGGCGACCCCACTCGCCGCCAGGTCGATGGATGGCTCGGCCGCACGCTTGCCACGAACTACGACTCCAACGGCCACCCGCTCACCGGGTGCGCGTGCGGCGCGACCGACGCGCCCGGCGCGCTGCGCGACCTCCAAGCCACTCTGACCGTGATCCAGAACCAGAAGACGTTCGGCTTCACCGGCGGGACCGAGGTGGAAGCCGCTGTCGGCGCCCTGTACAAAGGGACGCCCGGCATCTACGGCGCGCTGTTCGACACTGCGATCGCCACCGCCACCGAGACGATGGCCACGCTCCGCACCTCGTCCTCGACCTATCAGCCGATGGCCGACTACTCGGACAAGGTGCAGCTCGTCTACTCATCGAAGAACCAGCTCGCCGCGGCGTTGCAGCTTGCGGCGGAGCTCATCGTCACCGGCACAGGCGTCAAGCTGCTGCACGTCACGCTCGGCGGCTTCGACACGCACTACACCGAGCTCAACCGGCATGACGACCTGATGGGATACCTCGACTCGGCGGTGTCCGCCTTCTACCAGGACCTGGCCGCGCACAACATGGCCGACAAGGTGCTCATCGCGACCTGGTCGGAGTTCGGCCGGCGCCCGAAAGAGAACGCGAGCGGCGGCACGGACCACGGCGCGGCGGCTCCCCTGCTTCTGATCGGCGACCCGGTCAAGGGCGGGCTGTACGGCGACGAACCCAGCCTGACGAGCCTGGACAACACCGGCAACCTGAAATTCGGGGTCGACTTCCGCTCGGTGTACCAGGAGATCCTCAGCGGACACCTCGGCGCGGACGCGACCAAGATCCTGGGCGCATCATTCGACCAGGTTCCGTTCCTGAAGGCGCCGGTCGCGGTCTGAGCATGCGTCTGTTCCTGATCAAGGCCGTGGCCACGGCGCTGACCATCGGTGCGACCGCGGTATCCGCAGTCTTCGTCACGACGCATCTCAAGAATCCGGCGGCACCTCTTCAGCCGGCGGTGCTGAACGCCGGTAACGGATCGAGCGCCACCTCGCTGGACGGCACGCTGACGGTCGGACCCTCGGTTCAGCCGAGCAACGCCGCGCCGATCACGTCGACCTATGCCTCCTGAGGCTTCCGTCGAGTCGCATCACTTCGAGGCGCTCGGCACCAACTGCAGCCTGTTCGCGGTCGGCCAAAGTCGTGCGCGCCTTGTCGAAGGCGAGTTCTGGGTCCGGCGGCTCGGGGCTCGATTGACACGCTTCACCCCCGACAGCGAGCTGTCGCGACTCAACTCGTCGGCAGGCAGATGGATGGACATCAGCGAAGACATGGAATCCATCCTCCGAGCCGCCCTTCGTGCATACGCGATGAGCAGCGGCCTGGTCAACGTCGCCGTGCTTCCGTCCATGCTGGCCGTCGGCTACACGCGGCCGCTCGTCGATGGTCCGGCGGTCGCCGCCCTGGGCGGAGTTGGACCGCTGCCTCCGCTGCCCGACGTGCTCGAGATTCGCGGCGGCGGAGCGCGAGTCGCGGCTGGAACTGGGATCGACCTGGGCGGTGTGGCGAAGGGATGGATGGCGGATCGCCTGTGCAATGCGCTCGGACCGAACTCGCTCGCCAACCTTGGCGGTGACCTGATGGCCGTTGGAGATGGTCCTAGCGGAGAGGGTTGGCCGGTCGGCGTTGCGGGCGCGACGCTTTCGCTGCGCAACCAGGGCGCCGCGACCAGCAGCGTGCGCAAGCGCCGGTGGGGCGAGCTGCACCACCTGATCGACCCTCGCACCGGACTCCCGGCTCGGACCGGGATCGAAGAGGTCTCGGTCGTCGCGGCGAGCGGATTCGAGGCCGAGGTCATTGCGAAGTCGGCGCTTCTGCTGGGTCCCGATATCGCGCCGATCTACTGCGCGGCTCGCGCGATGGCCTGGTGGCTCGGTGGTACGCATGACGGCTGACCAGTTCTTCTGGGTGCTGGCGCGCGTCGCCGGCCTCAGCTCCTACGCGGCCCTGGCGATCGCGCTGGTCACCGGCATCGGTTTGCGCACCGCGGTTTTCGACTGGCTGGGCAGCAACCGCCTGGTGCGCTCGGTGCACGAATACACGACCGTGCTGTGGATCCCTCTCGCTGTGGTTCACATCTTGTCGCTGCTTCTCGACTCGACCGCTCGGATCGGGCTGCTCGATGTCTTCGTGCCGTTTCACTCGAGCTACGGAACGCTCGCCATCGGGGTTGGCGCGCTTTCGCTGGACATCCTGGTGGTGGTGACTGTGACCGCGTACTTGAAGCGCAGGATGCCCAAGGAGCTGTGGCTGTGGATCCACCGGCTGGCCTACGCGGCGTTCGCGCTGGCCTTCCTGCACGCCGTGTTGAGCGGCACTGACTTCAGCGACCCGGTCGTCTCGGCGATCACGTGGGGCACGGCTGCGACGCTGCTGACCCTCGGTGTCGTAAGGGTCCTCGGCGGCCGCCTCCCGGCCTGATTCGCCCGCTTCGCGGGCCCACCCTCCTCCCGCCGGTTCCCACCCCCAACCGGCACGCCTGGTCGCAAGTCAAGCGGAAAAAATCGAGTAGGGCAATCCTGCCTGTTAATCCTGCCTGTTAAGACCATCCTGGCAGTCGGCTTGACGCACCGTTGGATCCAGCGAGGCGGAATTCGGTCCGACGAAACGCCCCGGTGGATCCAACGAGGCCGAATCGACCCCCCTCAAGGCCGCGCGCCGGTTAAGCCGCGACCCAGTGGCGCAGCTGCATGACCCGATCGCGCAGCTGCTGCTCCGCCTCGAGCGGAGTGTCGAGCTCCTTGCGCTCGCGGTGCCACCGCTCCATGGCGAGGTCGAGCTGCGCCGTCTGCAGCCGAGACACGGTGAGATACCCGCGTGGCCCCGTCCTGGTGAGCGCCTGCATCCGCTGGCGCAGACGCCGCCACGGACTGGCCAGGATGGGCACCTCGTCGGGCAGGATCGCGCCGTGCCCGGTGGCCGCCTCCTTGTGCATCTGGTCGAGCAGGTTCTGCCCCTCATATCGAATCCCGAACAGCAGAAGCGCGATGACCCCGGCAGTGAACGGCCCGGTCATGACCAGGGTCCGCAGGTGGATCTCGACCAGGCCGAACAACGTGTTCTGGATCGGGAAGATGGTGGCCCACGCGTCCCATGAAAAATGGCCCGCGATCGCGATGATGAAGCCCGCCACGATGGCGAACACCTTCTGCCGCACCCGCGGCAGCTGCCGGGCGATGCCGACGCCGGCGCCGATGTAGGCCGTGTACGTGGCGTGGCCGAAGAACAGCCCGAGCACCTGGCGGCCGTACCACTGGATGCCCGCCGCGACTCCCCCGATTCCCTCCGGCGCAAAGATCGAGTACTGGTTGGTCATGTAGCTGATCGATTCCAAGAAGTTGAAGCCGAGTCCCACCGCCGCTCCATAAACGATTCCGTCGACGACGTCGTCGAACTCGTTGCGCATGATCAAGAAGAGCAGGAGGACGGCAGCGCCCTTGGCGAGCTCCTCGAGGATTCCGGCCATGAAGGCGAGCGACACGTCGAGCCCCGGTCCCGGGACCAGCGCACGCTGGGCCGAGACCTCCCAGATGGTCTCGCCCCACACGACAAGGCTCGTGGCGACGATCGCGCCCCAGGTTGCGGCCACCAACACGAGCCGCCAGGGCTCCTTGTGGTTGCGGTCCATGCGCCGGACGACGAACAATCCAAAGGCCGTCGTAGGCAGGCACGCCAGCGCGCAGATACCCGCGACGACCGGCCCCGCTGACTGCGTGAACAGGAAGACGTCGATCACCAGCAGCCACAGCACGACGCCGAGACCGATCAGCACCCCGGCCCGGATCAGGTGCTTGCGGCGCATCGCTCGGTCGCGGTCGAAGGCGCGGACCAGGATGTAGGTGCCGACCGTGATCAGGGCCACCGCGAGCAGCCCGTACAGCGACGCGCGCCCAGGGATCGTGTCGAGGTAGACATAGTTGAGGATCGAGCTCGCGATCAGCGCCACCACGACCAGCGCCGCCACCGCGAACGCGATCCCATAACGGCGCGGCCTCAGCTTCGACTCGGGGTCTGCGGCGGGCGGGTGGGTGGACGTGATCATGTCCGGTCGACCACGACGAAGCGCCGCCCGAGAACTTCGACAGGCACACCGTCCTTCAACCGCTCGACGACGAACGTGTACCTGCCCGGAAGGATGTAGTGATAGCCGGGCGGCACGACGACCGGAATGACGGTGTCATTGGCCAGGCCGGGCGGGGTGCTTGGCCCGACCTGCCCGTCGATGGAGCCGAACGAGTCGTACCAGCGCGCGTCGACCGTGAGGTTGGCGGGAATCGACGACCAGTCGACCACAGCGGCGAGCTCCTCGTTGCGCGCGAACTCCGACCGGTCTGGCCCGACGGGCTGCCTGTTGGTCGGGTCGTACTTGAAGATGCCGACGATGTGGGCCCTGGCGCCGGTGGTCTGGCCCGGCGGCTCGAAATAGGCGAACTCGACCAGGCCTGTGGCCAGGATGAGGACCCCGACCGTGGCAAAAACGAGCAGCGTCCGGTACAGCGTCCTCAGCTGGTCGTAGGTGACGGAACTCAAGTTCGCTCAGTCGAATGGATTTGCCCGCGCGTTGTCAAGGAAGAAAGGAAGAAACCGAAGGAGGAAGTGACATGCCACAACGCGCCTGGAGCGACAAACGCGAGCGCCAGTACGAGCACATCAAGCAAGGACTGCTCGAGCGTGGCACGGGCCAGAACACGGCCGAAGAGATCGCCGCGCGGACCGTGAACAAAGAGCGCGCCCGCCACGATGAGGCGAGAGAGGCCAGCCCGACCTCCGTCCGGGACATCTCATCCGGAAGGCGAGGTGGCCTGCGCTCGCATCGCGGCTCGGGCGGCCGGACTTACGACCAGCTTCGCAACGAGGCCAAGGAGCGGGGCATCAAGGGCCGCTCCAGGATGAACAAAGAGCAGCTGGAGCGAGTCCTGGGCCGCTAGCCGACCTGGAACTCATTGTCGCGGAGAATCGGCACCCACGCGCCGCCGCGTTCCCTTCCGTTGACCTCAACGTCGGGCCCGCCGACCATGAAGTCGGTGTGGACCGCAGACACGTTGAGGCCTGCGGCGCGATCGGCCTCATCGTCGACGGCCGTCGCGAACCCGGCGCCGTACGCGATGTGGGACGTGGCGTTCTCGTCGAACAGCGTGTTGTAGAAGATCAGTCCCAGCTTTCCGACCTCTGACGATCCGTCGACCAGCGAAACCTCACCGAGCCTGCTCGCGCCATCGTCAACCGCCACCTCAGCTCTGACGACCTCTGCTCCGCTGCTTGCACTGACATTGACGATGCGCCCATCGCGAAATTCGAGCTCCAGGTCGCGAACGATGGTGCCACGCATCTCCAATGGCCGCGTCGACCGCAGGCGTCCCTCGGCCCGGCGGCGGTCGGGTGACGTGAAAACCTCTTCGGTCGGCATGTTTGGCACGCACGCGACCCCGAAGCGTGTCGTGGTGTCGGCCCCCGCCCATCGCGCGCTGGGCAAGAGCCCAACCGTGAAGTCGGTTCCGGGACCGACATAACGCAGCGATGCAAATCGCCGCTCGGTCAGCGCGTCCGCGATGTGATTGAGCCTTGCAAGGTGGTGGCGCCATGCCGCCACCGGATCCGGGCGGTCGAGCCGGATCGCTTTTTCGACCGCGTCCCACAACGCGTCCATGTCAGGTTTGCCGAAGACCTGACGCGCCCACGCAGGCGTCGGCGCCGGGACGATGGTCCAGTTCACCGCCTTGGCACCGACCATTCGTATCCACTCCGCGATCCATTCACGTGGGTGGGCCCTGGCGACGCGATCGCCTGGCAAGTCCGACAGCAGCTCAGGCTCCGGGTCGCCAGAGACCTGGATGTAGGCGCCTTCTTCGGCAGCCAGCGTCTCCATCATCTTCAACAGCCATGGGGCCGAATAGTCGAGCGATTCCTCCGGACCAAGCTCGATCAAGGCGCGCGTGAGGTGACGGTCGATCCATTCGGGCTCGACGCGACGCGCGCCGGAGCGATACGCGACTCTGGCGATCTCCCGAATCACCGGAGCGTTTTCCAGGTGACCCGCGATCACGACGAGCTGGCCCGGCTGCACGTTGGCGCCGACCTCGACTGCGAGCTGCGCCAACCGCTCGATGCGCTGCTGCTCATCCATCGCTAGCATTTTCGGCCTACATGGGAAACGGCAAGGGTCGAGTCGAGGCGATCTACCTGGCGAAGGAGCACGGCAGGCCGGCACATTCCAGTGCCCGCTGTAGCCGCCCATCCTGGTCGGGGACTCGAAGGCGATCGCCATTTCGACGACGCGAAGGCGTGCGACATCACGTTGATCGAGGCCGAAGCGATCGAACGCCAGAACGCCGAGCACCCGCTCGACCTCGAGCCAGGCGACCCGCGACGCCAGGTCGTCGTCCGGGGCATCGACCTTGGCCAGTTCATCGGGCAGCGGTTTCGCGTGGGGGAGATCGAATGCGAGGGCGAGGAGCGGTGCGAACCCTGCAATTACCTCGCGGGAGTGGTCGGGACTCAGGTTGTGATGTTGAAAGGTCTGGTCCACACGGGTCTGCGCGCCAACATCGTCAAGGGTGGAACGATCCGAGTCGGGGATGCAGTGTCGCTGACTTTAGTATCTAGTGCGGCGGAGAGGAGTTGAACCTCCACGTCCTTGCGGACACTAGCTCCTGAAACTAGCGCGTCTGCCATTCCGCCACCGCCGCGAACGAGGCGAAAAGTGAGTATACCCACCGCCTGATCCGCTTCGGTTTCGCCCCGTTGGATCCAGCGGGACGCATCCGAGTCAGGAATTGCGACCCGGTGGCGCCAACGAGGCCGAATGAGTCGCGGACCGGCCTCCATGCGACGGTTTTGGATCCAAAAACGCCTTTGGACTACTGCCGATAGGCGTTTCTGGCGCCAAAAACGCCAAATCCGGACCTAACGAGTGCCTAGGAAGCCACGAACAGCGTGTTCCAGGCCGCCTCGATGAGATCCGGCGTGAGCTGCGGCCGCACCCCCCGCGCCGACGAGACGTCGACCAGCCGCTCCAGCAGGTCTCGCGGGTGGTTCCCTCGCAGCGGCCTGCCTCCGTACATCGTGTGGATCATCTCCATCGCAGGTGGCTCGGACGGGATTGTCAGTCGCTCACGCTCGCGCTCGAAGATCCGGCACCACATCTCCCACGTCGGGTCAGGCATCAGCACCTTGTAAGCCAGCCGGCGGAGGTACGCCTCGTCCAGCAGCTCGGCGGGCTTCAGGTTCGTCGACAGCGCGAGCTGAGCGCGGAATGGGATCTCGACCTTCCGCCCGCTCGCGGTGAGGTTCATGAAATCAGTGTCCTGCTCGAGCGGCACGAGCAGCCGGTCCAGGATCTGCTTCGGTGACACGCGCTGCCGCCCCAGGTCGTCGATCAGCAGCACGCCGCCGTTCGCCTTCACTTGCAGCGGCGCGCCGTAGACGCGGCTGCCGTCCTCCCACGTCGAGTCGAACATCTCGAGCTGAAACTCACCGCCCACCTGCACGAGCGGCCGCGAGACGCGCCGCCAGCGGCGGTCCGCCGGCTGGTTCGGTTCTAACCTATGCACCGCTCCATCGAAGATCGTCATCACCTCGCCACCGCCCACGTCGAGCGCGACCGGGATCACGATCGGACCGCCCAGCAGGGTCGGGATGCGCCGGGCCAGCGTCGTCTTGCCGTTGCCGGGCGCGCCGTAGATGAAGATCGACGAGCGTGAGTTGACCGCCGCGCGCACCGCCTCCATCACGCCGGGCGCCAGCTCGATGCCGCTCAGCGCGAGGCTGACTTTGACCAGGTCCAGCGTCCCGGGCTTGGCCGCCTCCGCCAGGACCGCCCGATACTCGGCCGCCGAAACTGGCGCAGGCCCCATGTAGCGCGTGCTCGCGTCCGCGATCTGGTCGCTCCGCGTGCGGCCCTGCTTGGTGATCGCGTAGGCCATGCGCTCAGGCAGCGGACGGCCGAGCCACGGGCCTTGCTCCTGGGCGAGGCCCTGCGCATCGAGAAAATTCAACCCTGTCAGCGACTTGAGGATGGGCTCGATGGCGCCGAAGGGCAGCGCGAGTGCCTCAGCGACCTCGAAGCCGGTAACGCGCGTCGCCGAGGCCGCGATGCGCAGGACCATCCCCTCGATGAGAGTCCGATTGATCTCGGGCGGGGGAGGAGGCTCGATCTGCTGGGCCGTCGCGGGCACGGCCGACGGCACCGGCCGCGGCGCGTCGACGTGCTCGAGGATCGCGGCGAACAGCTTCTTGCCGAAGCGCGCGCGGTCGCCGTGGTCAGGAGGCTCGCCCTCGCGGCGCCGGCTGATCCAGTCGGGCACCTCTTTGAAAACCACTGTGTTGCCGATCAGCAGCTGCACGAAGTCCGGCTCGTCGGCCGCCACGCGGACGGCGATCCGGATCAGGTAGCCCTGGCTCTTCAGCGCGGCCCAGCTCCGCTCCCACGCGACGTCGTTGCGGCCGGACCACGTCTGGCGGACGGTGCGGTCGCGGGCGATGGTCACGTCGGGGCGGTTCTGGTAGCGCCGGCGCACGAGCTCGGTCACGTCCTTGTCCACGTCCTCGGCGACAAGCGCCGCCAGGGGCAGCGCGCGATCGTCCACCGCGGGCCGGTTCTTGATCTCGAAGATCGTGTTGGCCGTCGGGGCGAGGGCACGGATCACTGACGCGTGACGCGGGCAGAACGGCGTCCGCTCGATGAACTGGATGTGGCGCCGGCACCACCAGCTGTTGCACTTGCGGCCGGTCATGTCCGTGTACGCGCACGCCCATCCGCGCCGCTCGTTGCAGTCGCTGTAGGTGCAGACGCCCGCTGGCTTGCGGCCGTCGCTCTTCGCCGGCAGCGGCCTGGGTTCCTCGACCTCCTCCTCGACGGCGGTCTCGGCCGAGATCGACTCCGCCGGGGGATGCGCCACCGCCGCCTTGGGCATGTAGTGGAACGCGCCCGCGAACTCCTCGCAGCTCTGGAAGCGCTGGCTGCGGTCCTTCGCCGTGGCCTTCCAGATGATCTCCATGATCGGCGAGGGGATCGCGGTCGACGCCCGTGGCCGGTCGAAGACCTGCGAGTGCAGCACGGTGGGCAGCTGGCCCGTGAATGGCGGCTCGCCGTGGAGCAGCTCGTACAGGATCATCCCGAGCGAGTAGATGTCCGCCGTGGCGTCGATCGGGTCGCCCTTGACCTGCTCGGGCGCCATGTAGGCCGGCGTTCCGACCATGCTCCCGGTGGCGGTCAGGCGGTGCTTGTCGTCGATCAGCTTGGAGATGCCGAAGTCCAGGATCTTCGTCTTCCCCCGGTTCGAGATCAGGATGTTGTCAGGCTTCAGGTCGCGGTGGACGATCTGGTAGTCGTGGGCGACCCCGACCGCGGAAAGGAGCTGCTGGATCAGGTCGACCGACACGTCGACGCTGAAGCGCCCGTACTCGTCGAGCCAGGAGCGCATCGACCGTCCGTCCACCCACTCCATGACGATGAAAAGGACGGGCCCATCCTCGTCGAAGTCGTAGACGCGCACGATGCCGGGGTGGTTGAGGGAGGCGACCGTGGCGGCCTCGCGGTGGAACCGCTGGCGGAAGCTCGGGTCGCTCGAGTACTGGTCCGACAGGACCTTGATCGCGACCGGGATCTCGAGCCGCGGGTGGGTCGAGCGGTAGACCACTCCCATGGCGCCTCGGCCAAGCTCGGCTTCGATGGGGTAACGACCTAGTTGTGTGGTGCTCACCTTGGCGTCTATGGGGTTGTCAGTATGCCGGACAGGGCCGGATTCCCTTCCCCGCTTGCCGGGGAAGGTGGCCTCGCGCGCAGCGCCACGGATGGGGGCGCTGGTCTAACTGAATACGCTCAAGGGCAGATAGAACGAGACCCCGAAGTTCGGCTGGTCGACGATCTGGCTGATCCGCAGGTCGCCGGCCAGGCTGCAGAGGATGTAAGCGTCCTCCCGGCTGAGCCCGTGGTCGGCGTGCAGCCAGTCGATCGTGTAGCGCACCGCGTTCTTCGCGTTTTCCTTCAGGTCGGGACCCAGGGCGCAGACGGAGTGGTAGCCCGCGGCGTCGCTGCGAGGCTGTAGGGGCGCGGCCGGAGTCATAAAGTGGTAGCTCCAGGGCCGCGGAGAGCCGCCCTTGACCACTCCAAAGCGGAGTGAGAACGTCATCGGGCATTCGATCCCCGTAACGCAGACTTCGCCGTCTCCCTGCGCGGCGTGGCAGTCGCCGGCGGAGAAGAGCGCGCCGGGCACGAAGACGGGCAGGTAGAGCTTCGTGCCCGCGGTCAGGTGGCGGGTGTCGACGTTGCCCGCGCCCTTGGTCGGCGGCAGCACGGCGTGCTGTCCAGGCTCGTCGGTGGCGACGCCCATCGTGCCGCAGAACGGCGCGATCGGGATGTGCACGTCATGGCGCAGCTCGGCCGACGTCCTGTCACCGAGTTCGAAGTAGCGGACGTAGGGCTCGGGAAAGTCAGAGGCCAGCAGGCCGAGGCCGGGCAGGAGCGCCGTCCAGCCCCAGGCCCCGGGCTTCAGCTCCAGGATCTCGACCTCGAGCGCGTCGCCCGGCTCGGCGCCGCGGACGTACACAGGTCCGCCGAGCGGGTACAGCCGGTCGAAGTCCAGCGTGGCGAGCCTGGATGCCGGGTCGCCCTTCTGGAGCTGGCCGGCGGTGACCTCCTCGGTGTCGAAGGTGACGACGTCGCCTGGGTCGATCTCGACCACCGGTTCCAGCGAGTTGTCCCACTTGTGGTGGAACCTGTCGCGGCCGATCCTGTGCTCGCGAACCCCCGCGCGGGCTGTCATTTGCGGACCGCGGGTGTGGCGCCTTCCTTGATCGGCGCCGCGCCGGCGCGGAGCACCTTCTTGTCGAACTTGCCCACCGAGGTCTTCGGCACCTCGTCGATGAAGCGGACCTCATCGGGCAGCCACCACTTCGCGACTCTGTCCCGCAGGAAGTCGACGACCTCCTCCTGGGTGACCTTGTCCTTGAATTCCGGTTTGGGCACGGCGTACACGACCGGCCGCTCGTCCCACTTCGAGTGGGGGAGGCCGATGACCGCGGCTTCCATGATCTTGGGATGCGCCATGACGGCGTTCTCGAGCTCGACGGAGGAGATCCACTCGCCGCCCGACTTGATGACGTCCTTGGTTCTGTCGACGATCACGATGTAGCCCTCGGGTGTGATCTTGGCCACGTCGCCGGTGCGGAACCACCCGTCCTCGGTCAGCTTGTCCGGGTCGTACCCGTTGTGATAGCCGCGGGCGATCCACGGCCCGCGGACCTGGATCTCGCCGAACACGACCCCGTCCCAGGGCAGCTCCTCGCCGGTCGCCGGGTCGCTGATCCGGATCTCGACTCCCGGCGCGACGCGCCCCTGCGTGAGGCGAAGCCGCATCTCGTCCTCCGGCCTGGTGCCGGCCGCGACGCGGGCGACGCTGCCCAGCGGCGAGGTCTCCGTCATCCCCCACGCGTGAAGAATTCGAAGCCCCAGCGAATCCATCGTCTCCATCAACGCCTGTGGCACTGCCGACCCGCCGCAGACCACGGTGCGGACCTTGGGCAGCCGCTTGCCGCTCTCCTTGAGGTACGCGCCGAGGGCGATCCAGACGGTCGGCACGCCGGCCAGGAAAGTGACCTCCTCCTGCTCCGACAGCTCGACGATCGACTTGGGATCGCCCGAGAAGCGGCCCCCGAACACCAGCTTCGCCCCGGCCATCCCGGCGGCGTACGGGAGGCCCCAGCTGTTGGCGTGGAACATGGGCACGACCGGGAGCAGGCTGTCGCTCTCCTGGAGGGCGAGGTTGTCGCCCTGCAGCACTCCCATCGTGTGGATGAATTGGGAGCGATGGGAGTAGACGACCCCCTTCGGGTTGCCGGTGGTGCCCGACGTGTAGCACATAGCCGCGGCCATCCGCTCCGAGAGCTTGGGCCAGGGGTAGCTCTCGCTCTCCGCGGCAAGCAGCGATTCGTAGTCGAGCATCTTCGGCAGGCCGTCGGCGGCCGGCGCGGCGCCCTCGGCCATCAGGACGATGGTCTGGACAGTCGGAATCTTCCCGAGGAGCGGCTTGAGCAGCGGCAAAAGCGACTGGTCGACAAATAAAACCTTGTCTTCCGCGTCATTGATGATGAATTCGAGGTGCTGAGGAAACAGGCGCAGGTTCAGCGTGTGCAGGACCGCCCCCATGCAGGGGACGGCGTAGTAGAGCTCCAGATGCCGGTTGGTGTTCCACGCGAGCGTGGCAACCCGGTCGCCAGGCTTGACGCCGAGCCGCTTCAGCGCGCCGGCGAGGCGGTTGATGCGCGGCACCATCTCTCCGTAGGTGGTGCGGTGAACTCCATCGTCGCGCTTTGTCACCACATCTTTCTTCTGGTGCAGTCGCTCGATCCGCCACAACACGTGCTGCAGGCTGAGCTCGTAGTCCTGCATCAAGCCTTCCACGGCCACCACCTCCACCTTTCTTTACCTGTGAGGCACGCTCTAGTGGGTCGATGGTAAGCCCGCCAGGGGTAGGATGCACAGCCATGCCTGCTCGAGGTAGAGCCGATCTCCACATGCACACGACGGCCAGCGACGGCTGGCCCGCACCGCACGAGCTAGTCGATTACGCGTGCGCAACATCGCTGGATGTAATCGCGGTCACAGATCACGACACGATCGAAGGCGCGCTGCGTGCGGCGGACCGCGCCGCCCGGCGATCGAAGGTCCAGGTCGTGATCGGCGAGGAAGTCTCGAGCCGCGACGGCCACATCGTGGCGCTGTTCATCGAGCGGCGGATCCGGCCCGGCATGTCCGCCGCGGCCACGGTGCATGCGATCCACGAGCAGGGCGGTCTTGCGGTCGCCGTGCATCCTTTCTGGCGCACGCAGCGACGCACGCGGAGCGGTCCAGTGCATGGCGTGGGCTGGCTCGCCGCCGAGCTCGACTTCGATGCCATCGAGGTGGAGAACGCGACGCCAGGTTTCTATGTGTTCAACCAGCTGGCACGTCGGCTGAACCTCGGCCTTGGCTCAGCGGAGCTTGGTGGCTCGGATGCGCACATCCTCGACGCAGTGGGCCGCGCCTACACCGAGTTCCCGGGCAAGACACCAGCGGCCCTACGAATTGCGATCGAAACGGCGACCACGGTCGCGGGACGGCGCCGCTACAAAGCGGTCGGCCTGGTGCGCTACGCGGCGTGGGGACTGAACCACGAGAGGTACGTGGCTGTAGTCTGAGGTCTCCATCCCACGGTAGGGAGGCGGCGCCAGTCGCGCCCGCTTAGCTCAGCGGACTAGAGCATCTGTCTTCGGAACAGAGGGTCGGGGGTTCGAATCCCTCAGCGGGCACTCTTCGGATCAGAAGTTGAACTGGACTTCGCCTAATGGTTCGCCGCGCCGACGATCCCGCCGACCACCGCAAGCCCCCCTAACACTACGAGCCAGAACAGCAGGAACACGGCCCATGCAGCTAGATGGATGTACCCGAGCACAAGGCCCGCTGTTGCCATTCCGGCCCCGCTTTCACCGGAAGTCTTGATCTGGCCATGCGCCATGTGACCGGTGATGACGGCCACAACCGCGCCAACTAGCGGGCACAGGAACCAGGAAACGATTCCGGACACCAACGAAGTCACTGCGAGGCTGTTAGTGGGCGGCCTATACATCACCACAGGAGCGGCGTACTGCATCGCGTTCTGGGGCTGGGCCACCGGAGGGTTTGGATGCACGGCTAGGGGCTGACTCGCAAGGGCGCCGTCGCGAGGAATCCACCGCGCCCCATCCCAGAGCCAGCGTCCATCCGCGGACACGACTGATGTCCACTTCTGACCGTCCCAAAACTGGGTGCGGTCCGCCGAGAGCTGACCTATCGGTACCAAGTTCAGTCGTGCCAGAGCCTACTCTTGGCACCCAGTCTCGGTCGTTAGATCGCCGGCCTCTACAGCATCCCCTCGACCAGCTGATCGAGTCGTTCGGCCTGCTGGTGGATGTCGGCGGCCAGCACGCGCACACCTTCGTCGTACGCGCGGTCCGCTTCTTTGACCTGCTCGCTCAGGTGCTGGATCCCGGCCAGCGTCGTCTTGAACTCAGAGTGGAGCGCGTTTTCTCGATGTCGGTCAGCATCTCGAGGAACTCTTTGCGCTCGAGAATCATGTTCACCGTCAGGAGCACGGCCAGGGCCGCGGTGCATGACGACATGAACAGGTCGATGTCGTGGCCCGTCACGGACGAGTACACGTCACCCGCCGAGGCCAGGAGCAGTGTCATCCACGGCAGGGCGAGCTGCCAGAGATCGAGGGGAGCCGGCTCGGTGGCGGCCTTGGGCGCGGCCGACGGATAGATGGCCGCCAGCGCGATCAGCAGGAAACCGGCAAACCAACCTGTGTCGATCACGTTGCCCACGGCTCCGAACGCGCCCTGCGCGTTGAGGTAGGCGAAGGCGCTGTCGGCGATCGAGTAGGAAGCGACGCCGGCGAGGAGGAAGGCCATCCTCCCAGCCTGCTGCTGGCTCGCACGCCGGATGGCGAGAATGAGGATCGTGCCGATCAGGATGTCGCCCACCGGGTACGCGAGGTCGAGAATCTTGGTGGAGCTGTTGGAGAGCCAGACCGACTTCAGCCCGAATGCCCACGCGGTCGACGTCAGCGCGATGGCGACGATGACTCCGTCGAACCAGACCCGCCAGCGCGACGACGTCCCCCGCGGGACGCTCCAGAACGATCGTATGCCACCGATGGCGAAGGGAACCGCCGCGAGGAATCCGGCGTCGGCGAGCGACGGGTAGGGCACGGCGATGCGCATGCCAACTTCGTAGATGGACCACACGACCTCGCCCGCCGCCCACAAACCGGTCGAGATGCTCATCAGGGTCCAGCCCAGGCGATCCTTTCCCACGGCGCGGGTCGCGGCCCACGCGCAGGCAGCCGACGCGATCGCCGCCGCGACGGCCTCGCCGATATCGTCCACGGCTGTGACTCCACGCGCACCCAACAGCAGGAAGCGGATGTCGAGCGCGTAGACGATCGACGCGACCACGACGGTCGCCACCAGGACCACAAAAGTCTTACGCCGGCTGTCCCACGTCGCCCAGGCGCCCATTTGACGAGCGAAGTTAAGCAGCCCGCGCGGCTAGTTCATCCCTCTAATCGAAGGAGTCGATCAGGGCCACGAGCCTCGGCTGCGACGAACGATCAGGTAGACACCCAGAAGGATGATCACCAGGGGCCACAACACATCGCCGCGGAGCCAGCTCAACAGATGGAGGTTCTGTAGCAACCAGTACGCCCCGAGCAGCACTAGCGCCGCGCCCCAGAACCAGCCGCCACCCCACCAGCCCCATGGTCCGTACCAGCCGGGTCCGTACCATCCGCCGGGATGGCCCTGCGCGCGCCAGTAGTCGCGCAGCTGATGGCGCCAGGCCCGCCACTCGTCACGCGACGCGGTTGGGCCAGGTTGCGGGGGAGGCCCGGACTGCGATGGCGACGGGGGCGGCGGCGTCTCGCTGGCCATTTCGTCGATCGTACGCTGGGGCACGCTGTGGCGCGACACATCGTGCTGCTTCGCGGGATCAACCTCGCGCAGCGCAATCGCGTCGCGATGCCGGAGCTTCGGGTCGCCTTGGAAGAGGCCGGCTTCCGCGACGTGAGGACGTACGTGCAGAGCGGCAACGTAGTGCTGTCGAGCACGCGATCGCCAGAGCGAGTTGCCAGGGATGTGGGCGCGCTCATCGCGCGGCGGTTCGGGTTCGAGATCGCCGTAGTCGTGCGTTCACGTGCAGAGCTCGAAGAGGTCGTACGTCGCAACCCTCTGGCACATGTCGCAAGCAATCCGAGCCGCTATCTCGTGACCTTCATGTCCGGGGAGCTGCCGGCGGATTTCGCCGACGACCTGAAGGCCGTGGCGACGCAGGAGCCGTTCGCGATCATCGGCCGGGAGGTTTACTCCTGGCACCCCGACGGCGTCGGTCGCTCACCTCTCTGGGAGCGTCTCGCCGGCAAGAGGCTCGGCATCGCCGGGACGTCTCGCAACTGGACCACCGTGACGACGCTCCTGACCATGGCGGATGAGGGAAGCGCCCGGTAAAATCATGCGCCGCAGCCGGGCGGCTGGCGGAACTGGTAGACGCGCACGTTTGAGGGGCGTGTGGAGTAATCCATCCGGGTTCGAGTCCCGGGTCGCCCACCACAGAGCATCGGCGGTGAATCGAGCCTGTAAGTTCGATATGGCGAAACGTGCCACGATATCGATTGACTCACCGCGGTTCGTAGAGGAGGTATCTGCGATGCCAGAGTTTATGGACGTCCATGACGGCATGATGGGCATTACACCCGAGGCGCTGGCGGAAGCGCACCAGGCCGACCTGGACATTCAGGATGACGAGGGTGTCAACTTCAAGCACGCTTGGGCCGACCCCAAAACAGGCAAGGTCTTCTGCCTCTCTGAGGCCCCTAACGCGGAGGCGGTCAAGCGGATCCATGAGCGAGCAGGACATCCGACCGAGCAGGTATTCGAGGTGCCCGTCCAGGCATAGCTACGACGGGGCAGGCTGACCCGATGGTCGGGCCTTCAATTCGCGCCGGTTCGCGTTACGGAAACTGCGGAAAAGCCGTTGGTGACAGACCGCACGCAAGTCGCTAGGAGGAGAACCATGGAGAAGCAAAGACTCATATCGAGAAGTAGCAGGAGGGAGTTTCTCAAGAAGGCTGGAATCGGCTCGGCTGCTCTTGCGGCGCTGCCTGCCCTTGGCGAGCTGCTCGCCGCTCCCGTCCTGGCGAGCGATCGGATCGGCTTCAAATTGGTGGCCGCCAGCAAGATGGGCACGGAGCGGGTGATCATGGCCGGGGACGGTCAGCTGACCGACTCCGAGGCGACGGGGGGCGGCACGTTCGTCCACTTCAGCACCACGGACCTGAGCATCATCGCCACCGGCGTTTGGAAGGCGAACAGGCTCCGCAGCTTCACCACCATCGGCACTCCGTTTGGCCTGGCGACGTCCGGCATCGCAGATATGGACATCGACCTCATTCCGGCGAACAACGAAAGAATCGAGGGCAGGCTGCAAATTTTCTGTGACCTGCCGGGATCTGGCCGGTTCACGGGCGAGGATGAGGGCTTCATCCTGATGGTTGGAGGCAAGACTTTTTCTCAGGCAGGGGTCGGAGCCTCGCTATTTACCTTCGGCGCACCGTCCTAGAGCCAGCAGGAGGCCACCTTCTCGGACAATTTGATAACCAGTACCTGGCTCTCCGGACTCCGACTCGGAGATGCTTGAGAGGCCGGAAGAACTGCTGCTGGTTCGTGCCCCGAGCGATGGAGTCATGGCCGCCACCGCAAACGAATCCCTCTCGCGCGTGGTGTCTACATTGACCGGAATGGCGTGAAGAGAAGGACCGGGCTGCTTGCCAGCCTCTCCCTCAGCTCTGCGCCGACGGTACTTTCCGCCGTTAGGGCGTGGGAATGAAGTGGAAGGTCAGGGTCGAGCCTGCAGCTGTGACGCTGGCGCAGCCCGGCCGGCTCAAGCCGGCGGCCCAAGAAACCGGGCCCTCATAGCCCCCGAGGCTCTTGACCTGCAGCAGCAATGGTCCCTGCGAGGTGAACGTGGTTGGGCCCGTGTAGTTGTCCATGTCGCCACGAAAGCCCCTGAGGACAATCCTCACTCCCGCGGATCCGGCGAGATCGATTGGTTGACCCAGACCGGAATCGGCGCTGAAGCGAGCGCTCGTTTGAGGAGTGAGCTCAAAATCCGGAGTTCCAGTGTCGAACGTGAGCTTGAATGTGTCCTGAGCCGCGGTCGCTGACACTATTGGCGGAGCAGATCCTGTTCTCGTCCAGGGTGCAGGCCACGAGGGCGACGCCGTTCCGGATGATGTGCAGCTGAGACTCGAGGGGCTTGGGGACGTTTGGGCGGTTGTGCTGGCAGTGCCGCACCCGCTGAGGAGTGCCAGAGCAAGGATCACGATTGGCGCCCCGGCGTGAATTCGAGTCACGCTGCCTGAACGCTAGTACCTCCAAATGATTACGAAACGTCTTCGGACTGCGGCCCACCACCAATTGGTTATCGACCATTTGGGCCCATCTGGTCGTATGGGCGCCATCGCATCCGACCATTTGGGCCCACCTGGTCGCAGAGCTGAGGATCAGGCGCGCAAGACCGTCAAACTAATCGGGTGCCCGACGGCGAGCCCCTAGACCCGAAGACCCAGTTCCGCCAGCTCTACGACCAGGAGTTCCACTCCGTCTTCCGCGCGATTCGGGCGGTCGTGCTCGACTCCGCGGCGGCCGAGGACCTCACCCAGGAGACCTTCGTGCGCGCCTACCGGGCGCGCAACCGCTACACCCCGACCGCGCCGCCCGGCGCATGGCTGCGACGCATCGGCATCAACCTCGCGATCTCACACCTGAGGCGCCAGAAGCTGGCGCGCTTCCTGCCCGCGCGCCTCTACGTGGCCCCCGACCGCCGCGACTACGACCGCGCCGAGGCGAGGGACGTGGTCGAGAAGGCGCTGGCCGAGCTCAGCCCCAAGCTCCGCGCGGCCGTCGTCCTTCATTACTACGAGGGATTGACGCGCGAGGAGATCGCAGAGGTGCTGGGAGTGCCGGCCGGGACGGTCGCCTCCAGGATCGCGAAAGCGGTGGCGATCATGCGAAAGCACATCGGAAGCGACCACCAATCCGACCCCACGCGTTCGAGAAGTGAAGGTGCCCTACGTGGAAGATAAACCCACTTCAGGCGGGGCGAGCGCGCCCTCCGAATCGGACGTTAGCCGGATGATCCGGGCTGAGGTCGAAACCTGGAAACCACGGCGTGGCCCGGACTGGTCGGACATGATGATCCGTCTTGCCGCCGCCGGGCCCTCGCCGTGGGTGGTCTATACGACGGCAAGCGCTGCGCTCGTCGTGATCCTGATCACCGCCTTCCTGGTCGGGTCATGGCTCCAGATCGGCGCCCTGGCTCCCCAGCCGATCAACACCAACTTCCCCCACTAGAGGCTCCTCAGGCCAGGAACTCGATCTCCTCGTAGCCGCCTCGGCGCTTGGCCGCGGCCACGACCACCGAGGCCGCGGCCAGGTCCCACAGCGCGATGCCGTGAGACTCGAACAGCGTGATCCCCGGTCGGTCGGGCCGCTCCCACCGGCCGGCTACGACTGAACCCAGCTCGACCGCCTGGCTCCAGTCGAACTTGCCGGCCTCGTGGGCCTGGATCAGGTCGCCGCTCTCGAGCTGGGCCGCGGCCAGCTGGTCGACCACCACGGTCTGGGCGCGCTCGACAAGGTCGGAAGGCACCTCGGCCCGGTTCCGGTAGTTGGAGCCGGTGGCCGCGACGAACGCGTGGGGCTCGATCCAGTCCGCCTCGACGACCGGCTGATGGCTCGTCGTGCAGGTGACCACGATGCCGGCGCCGCGGACGGCAGCCTCGGCTGAAGAGGCGTCGACGGTAGGCACGCCCAGCTGCTCCGCCTGCTCGGCGGCGAAGGTAGCGCGGCGCTCTGGGTCGCGGCTGAAGACTCGGAGCTCCTCGATCTCCAGAACGCGTGACAGCGCGAGCGCCTGGGTGGCCGCCTGCCAGCCGGTGCCGATCAGCGCCACCTTCGCAGCGGCCGGCATCCCGAGCGCCTTCACCGCCACCGCGGTGGCCGCGCCGGTCCGGTAGGCGCCCATGAAGTCGGACTCGATCAGCGCCTCGAGCGCCCCGTCGAGGCCGAAGAGGGCGACCATGAACCGCACCCGGCCGTTGGCAACCGTGTACCCCTTGAGGCCGGTGCATTTCCCGCCCGGCCAGGCCGCGAACATCACGTTCAGCAGGCCGCCCGGGGCGAAGACCCGGCGTCGCGGCTCGTTTTCGGCCTCGCCCTCGCCCAGCTCGCGCATCGCGGATTCGAGCGCGGCGATGACGTCGTCCATCTCGATCAGGCCTTGAACGTCACTCTCGCGCAGGATCAGGGCCATCGCAGGGAGAATAGCGACCTCACATGTCAGGAGCCCGCCCGTTGAACGTCGGTCTGATCGGCCTCGGCACCGTCGGCTCGCAGGTGGCCGACCGAATGCTCTCGTGGGGCCCGCAGCTTTCCCGGCGCGCCGGGGTCGAGCTCTGCCTGAAGCGCGTGCTGGTGCGCGATGTCAGCAAGCGCCGCCCGATCGAGATCCCGCCCGACCTGCTCACCGCCGACGCCTCGACCATCCTCGACGACGCCTCGATCGAGGTGTTGATCGAAGTCGCCGGCGGCGACGAGCCGATGCGCTCCTACATCGAGCGCGCGATCCAGGTGGGCAAGCATGTGATCACGGCGAACAAGGTCGTGATGTCCAAGCACGGTCCCGAGCTGCTGGATCAGGCCGCGGAGAAAAACGTCGACGTCTACTTCGAGGCGGCGGTGGGGGGCGGAATCCCGCTGATCAGCACGTTCCGCACCGACCTCCAGGCGAACCGCATCGAGCGCGTCTCGGCCGTCATCAACGGCACGACGAACTACGTCCTCGGCCGCATGGCCTCAGGCAGCACGATGACCGACGCGATCCGCGAGGCGCAGGAGGCAGGCTACGCAGAGGCCGATCCCACCGACGACATCGGCGGCTACGACGCGACCTATAAGCTCGCCATCCTCGGCTCGATCGCGTACGAGATCAAGGTCCGTCCCGACGAGATCTACCGCGAGGGTATCGAGGGCGTGGAGCCGGTTGACTTCCGGTACGCGCGCGAGCTCGGCTACGCGATCAAGCTCATCGCCCACACCCAGCGCCACCCGGGAAGGGTCGAGGCCCGGGTGCACCCGGCCATGATCCCGCTCGACCATCCGCTGGCGCGCGTCGAAGGCGCGGAGAATGCCGTGTTCGTGGAAGGCGACCTGGTCGGCCAGGTGCTGCTGGTGGGCCAGGGGGCGGGGGGCAGGCCGACAGCGTCGGCGGTCGTCGGCGACCTCGTCGACCTGGCCCGCTCGATCCGCCGCGGCGTGCAGAGCCGGCCGTCGTTCACCTTCGACGACAGGATCGGCGTCATCCCGATAGGTGAGGTGAAGACGCGCGCCTATTACCGGATCCGCGTCGACGATCGGGCCGGCGTCCTGGCCGCGATCGGCCAGGTCTTCGCCGAAGAGGGCGTGAGCATCTCCAGCTTCATCCAGAAGGACGCGTGGTCCCACGACCAGACCGCCGAGATGGTGGTGACGACGCACCCGTCGCTGGACGCGAGCCTGCAGAAGGCAAGGGAGAGGATGGCGCAGCTCGAGCCCGTGCGCGAGGTCTCCTCATTCCTTCGCGTCTTTTAGGACTTCGCGGTGGGTGTCATCGCTCGCTATCGCGAACGCCTGCCGATCGGACCGAACACTCCCGAGGTCGACCTCGACGAAGGCTCGACCCCGCTGATCGAAAGCCACAACATCGGCCGCACCCTCGGCCTGCGGCGGCTCTTCTTCAAGTACGAGGGCCTCAACCCGACCGGCTCGTTCAAGGACCGCGGCATGGTGGTGGCGGTCGCGAAGGCCCTCGAAGCGGGGAGCCGCGTGTTCATGTGCGCCTCGACGGGCAACACGTCGGCCTCGATGGCCGCTTACGCGGCGCGGACCGGCGCCCGGGCGATCGTCGTCGTCCCCTCGGGTGAGATCGCTCTCAACAAGCTGTCTCAAGCGTTGATGTACGGCGCGAAGGTCGTTGCCCTGAAGGGCAACTTCGACCACGCGCTCGAAACGGTCCGCGACCTGACCAGCCGCTACCCGGTCGCGCTGATGAACTCGGTCAACCCAGATCGGATCGAGGGCCAGAAGACCGCGGCGTTCGAGATCGTCGATGAGCTCGGCGACGCGCCGGACTACCTCGTCCTACCGGTGGGCAACGCCGGCAACATCACCGCGTACTGGAAAGGATTTCGCGAGTACCACGCGGCAGGTCTTGCGACGCGGCTGCCGCGGATGGTGGGCGCTCAGGCGGAGGGCGCCGCGCCGATCGTCAACGGCACGCCTGTCGCCAATCCCAGGACCGTCGCCTCGGCGATCCGGATCGGCAACCCCGCTTCGTGGGAGGGCGCGACGTCGGCGCGCGACGAGTCCGGCGGCACCATCGCAGCCGTTTCTGACACCGAGATCCTCTCCGCCCAGATCCGGCTGGCCGGCAGCGAAGGGCTGTTCGCCGAGCCGGCATCGGCGGCTCCGCTCGCCCTCCTGTTCCGGCTGGTGCGCGACGGCAAGATCGAGAAAGACTCCACGACGGTGGTCGTCCTGACCGGTTCGGGCCTCAAAGACCCCGACGCCGCGCTGCAGAACGTCGAACCGCCCATCGAGCTCGACGGTGACGCCCGCACACTCGCTAAGGTCTTGAAGCTGTGACGTCATGCGAGTAAAGGTCCCGGCGTCGATCGCGAACATCGGTCCGGGCTTCGATTGCATGGCCATGGCGATCGACATGTGGCTCGAGGTCATCGCGGTCGAATCGGAACGGCCGGGTTGGGATTACGAGGGCGAGGGGGCCGATTACCTCTACGCCCACGAGAACCCGTTCACCAGGCTGAGCATGAAGGGCCGTGTCCGGAGCGAGATCCCGCTGGGCGTCGGCCTCGGGAGCAGCGCGGCGGCCAGGCTGGCGGCGTCGGCGCTGATGAGCCCATGGGACGTGAAGAGCCACGTCGTCGACGCCGGCGCCGACGAAGGCCACTACGACAACGTGGCCGCGTCGGCGGCGGGCGGCATCCGGATCGTTTCCGAAAAGGTCGATGAGAAGCTCCCAAACCCCGGCTGGGGACTCGCGCTCTTCATCGCCCATCAGCCGCTGCCGACAGAGAAGGCGCGTCAGGTCCTGCCCGACTCCGTGTCTCTCGGCGACGCGACGTTCAACGCCTCGCGGACGGCGCTGCTGGTGCGCGCGATCATGTCGAAGCGGCCCGCCCTGCTCGGCGAGGCGCTGCGGGACCGGCTGCACCAGCCGCATCGACTCCACCTCTATCCGTGGGTGGAAGAGGTGATCCACGTCGCCGAGGCCGCGGGCGCCTATGGCGCGGCGATCTGCGGCGCGGGCCCGAGCGTGTTCGCATTTTGCGCGCCGTCGCAGGCCGCGAGGATCGCCAAGGCGATGGAGGATTCACATCCGCTGCGCGGCCGCGCGTTGGTGACGAAGATCACCGACAAGGGCATGTTCCGCACGTTGTGATCGTCCAGAAGTACGGAGGCACCTCCGTCAGCTCGGCCGCCCGAATCCGCCGCGTCAGCCGCCGCATCGCCGACACCGTGGCCGCCGGGCACCAGGTGGTGGCCGTCGTGTCCGCAATGGGGCACACCACGGACCGGCTGATCGCGCTGGCGGAAAGCGTCAACCCCGAGCCGCCCGCGCGAGAGCTCGACATGCTCGTCGCCAACGGCGAGACCATCACGGCGCCCCTGGTCGCGATGTGCCTGGTGGGCATGGGCGTGCCCGCCGTCTCGCTGTCGGGGGCGCAGGCTGGAGTGCGCACCAGCGAGCACCACTCGAGAGCGCGCATCCGAGACATCAAGCCAGACCGCATCGTCGAAGCTCTGGCCAATAACCAGGTCCCCGTGATCGCCGGCTTTCAGGGCGTGACCGAGGAGCTCGAGATCACGACGCTCGGGCGCGGCGGTTCGGACACCACCGCGGTCGCGCTCGCGGCCGCGCTGCACGCGGAGTCATGCGAGATCTACACCGACGTCGACGGCATCTACACGGCGGATCCGAGGGTCGTGAAAAAGGCCAGGAAGCTCACGCACATCCAGTACGATGAGATGCTCGAGCTGGCCGCTGTCGGAGCGCGTGTGATGCATCCGCGTGCGGTCGAGATCGGCGAGCTCTACGGAGTTCCGATCCACGTGCGGTCGAGCTTCCACGAGCGCGTCGGTACGATGATCGTCGCTCACGTACCAATGGAAGATCGCCAGCGCGTGCGCGGCATCGCGCAAGAAACGAAGGTCGCGAAGATCACTGTGGTCGGCGTGCGCGACCGTCCTGGCGTCGCGGCGACGATCTTCGAGCCCCTCGCCGATGCGGGCATCTCGGTCGACGTCATCGTGCAGAACATCGGTCGGTCTGGACACACGGACCTCACGTTCTCCGTCGCCGAGTCCGACCTGAAGGCGGCGGAGAAGCTGGTCAAGACCGCGGCCAAGGCGGTGGGCGCGCAGCGGGTCTCGTCCGCCGGCGGGATCGCCAAGCTTTCAATCGTCGGCACCGGCATGCTCGGCACGCCGGGCATCGCGGCCCGCATGTTTCGCGCCCTGGCCGAGGCCGGGATAAACATCGAGATGATCAGCACGTCCGAGATCCGCATCACCTGCCTCGTCGCGCGCGACCAGGTCGACAAAGGGGTGCGCATCCTGCACCACGCCTTCGAGCTGGACCAGGAACTCGCCTAAGTCGTGCCGGTCAACGTAGCGATCGTCGGCCCGGCGGGGGCCGGCAAGACGACGCTCTTCAACGCCATGACCGCGGGCCGCGGCGCCGACGGCGTCGGCATGGTCGACGTTCCCGACGAGCGCCTGACGCGGCTGGCCGAAGCGGTCAAGCCGGCCAAGGTCACCCCGGCCCAGGTCCGAGTCGAGGACTCCCCGCCGGGAAGCCGCGCCCAGCGGGTCGCGTTCGCGCGCCAAGCGGACGTGCTGCTCAAGGTCGCTCGGTGCTTCGGCCCCGACCCGCAGCCCGCCGCCGAGCTCGAAGAGTTCGCCCTCGACCTGGTGCTCGCCGACCTCGCCTCGGTGGAGAAGCGTCTGGAAGTCGTGGCAAAAGAGGCGCGCGCGGGAAAGAAGGACGCACAGGCCGAGACGGAGGTGCTCGCGGCAGCCAAGCAGCACCTCGACGCCGGCCGGCAGCTGCGCACGCTGGCGCTCGAGCCGGAACAGCGCGCGATGCTGCTCGGCATCTTTCCCGTCACGTTGAAGCCCGCCGTGTACGTCGCCAACGTCGCGGAGGAATTGCTGCCCGTTGGAGGTGATGCGGCGGCGAAGGTCAAGCAGCTTGGTGAATCGGAGAGCGCGCCGTCGCTGGTCCTGTCCGCGCGCCTGGAGGCCGAGCTCGCCGAGCTGGATCCGTCGGAGCAGGCAGAGATGCGCACCGGCTATGGCATCGACGAATCGGGACTTGGCCGGATCGCGCGTGCGGTGTGGGAGGTGGGCGGGCTGATCACATACTTCACGGCGGGCGAGCCCGAGGTGAGGGCCTGGCCGTGCGAGCGCGACGCGCCCGCTCCGGTGGCCGCATCGAAGATCCACACCGACTTCGAGAAGCACTTCATCCGCGCCGAGGTGACCTCCGTCGACGAGCTCGTGGCGGCGGGATCGATGGATGCGCTGCGCGCCGCCGGCAAGCTGCGCGTCGAAGGCCGCGAGTATCGGGTCAAGGACGGCGACGTGATCTTCTTCCGCATCGGCCGGTGATCGCCTTACGCGATCGGGCCAACTGGGCCCAAATGGTCATGTCTGCGGCCTCGAATGCGACCAATCTGGGCCCGAACGGCCCCGTTCAGCTGAGGCCGCGCCTCTACGACACCCCGAAGGCCTGCCGCGTCTGGCGCTGCAGCAGGAAGACGAGAACCGGGATGCCGATCAGGACCAATGACCACGCCGCAGCCGCGATGACCGCGGCGATCCACCCCCAGATGCGCAGCCGCTTCAAGCCGTAGTAAGCGGTGCCGTGCAGCACCACGGCGGAGATCTCGAAGAAGAAGACCATGACGAAGTACACGGTCAGGGCCGAGGTCGTGTTGCGCGTGAAGCCGGCGTTCATCAGGCTGCGGACCATCTGGTCGCGCCCGAGAGGCGCGGCGGCCAGCGCGGCGGCCTGGGTGAGCTGGACGAGCCAGAAGATTCCGCCCGCGGCGAAGAAATAGGGCAGCCACCGCAGGCAACGGCTTGGCGCAGGTTGGGCCGGCTGCCGAGGGGCGTTCAAGGTTTTTCGGGAAATCCCTTGACAACAACTACATTCGGGGTTATAACTTCGGCCGGGACACAACATATCGTAGCCCACATCACAGCAGGTTGAGTCCCACGGCCCAACGACAGGCAGGCGGACCCCATCCCGAGTCGCACCCCACGACCCAGCAACAGCTCCCCCAGCCGCCTGCCTGTCCCGAACCCCTTCACCTCCCGGCTCGCCGGGGAGGTCGGCCCGAAGGGCCGGGTGGGGAGACCCGAGCTCTCTCTCACGAGTCTTAGACTTGCAGATCGATGAGTCGCAAGGGTAAGAAGCGAGCGAAGGGTAAATTCCGCCAGCCGATGCGTCCGGCCGGGCCGCTGACGCCGAGCACCGGGGCGGCTGGCGCCGGCGCCCAGACCGCGGGCGTGACGCGGAGCGTCTCCCAGGCGCGCGTCGGCGGCGACCAGGCGCTGGTCCGGGCCGTCGAGATGTCCCTCGGCTCGCGAAACCAGATCGTCAAGGGACGCAGCGGCCGGTTCACCGTCGAGTCGAAGGACCCCTCCATCCCTCTCGACCGCGTGCCCTACTTCACCAAGGACCTGGTGAGACTGCTTGTCGTCGGCGCGGCGATGATCGTCCTGCTCGCAGTGGGTTCGCTCACCATCCCGCAGCTCGTCAGGTAATTCATAGACAGCACCTGGCCTAAACCCTAGAGTTTCGCTTCGCCATGTCAGTGCACACCAGCGACACAGGTCACAACGCGCTGAAAGAGATCCTCCACCGCCGCAAACTCCAGCCAGACCAGCACAAACACCCCGTCAACATCGTCCATCACGAAGAGGCCACACTCGGGGAGAGGCTTGCGGACGCGATTGCCTCCGGCATCGGCTCGTGGCGCTTCCTCATCATCCAGACCATCGCCGTTCTCGCATGGGTCACGCTCAACGTCATCGGCCTCGTCAACCATTGGGATCCGTTCCCGTTCATCCTGCTGAACCTGCTCTTCAGCGTCCAGGCCGCCTACACCGGGCCGGTGCTGCTGCTCGCCGGCAACCGCCAGGCGCAGAAGGACCGCCTGACCCTCGAGCACGCGGCGCATGAGGCCGACAAGGCGGACGACCAGAACGTGCAGATCCTGAAGGCCATCCTCAAGGACACCGACATGACGCAGAGGAACACCGAGCTGACGCTTTCGATCATCAAGCACCTGCAGGTGCGGCTCGACGCGCATCTCGAAGACGACGCGGAAACCTCCGGCCAGGCCGCGGCGCAGGAGTCCACAGACCGCACGTAGACTCTCCGCGTGAGGGTCGTTCTCTTCACCGGAAAAGGCGGCGTGGGCAAGACGTCGGTCGCCGCCGCCACGGCCGTCCGCTGCGCGGCCGCCGGGTATCGCACGGTGATCATGAGCACCGACCCCGCGCACTCGCTGGGCGACTCGTTCGACATCGAGCTGGGCGCGGACGCCACCAAGGTGGGACCAAACCTCTGGGCGCACGAGGTTTCTTCACTGCACGAGATGCAGCGGCACTGGGTGAAGCTGCACGAGTACGCGGTCGAGGTCTTCTCGACCCAGGGGCTCGACGAGGTGCTGGCCGACGAGGTGGCCAACCCTCCGGGCATGGACGAGGTCGCATCCTTGATGTGGATCAAGCACTACGCCCAGCGCGCGGAGCACGACGTGCTGATCGTCGACTGTGCCCCAACCGGCGAGACCCTTCAGCTGCTGACATTCCCCGACGCGGCCAAGTGGTGGCTCGACAAGATCTACCCATGGTCCCGCCGGGCGATGCGAGTGGCCCGCCCGGTGCTGCAGCCGATGATGGGGATGCCGCTTCCGTCGGACGAGGTCTACGCGTCCCTGAAGGACCTCCTGCTGGACCTCGACGGCATGCGCAAGATCCTCACCGACCCCGAGGTCACGACGGTGCGCATCGTGCTGAACCTGGAGAAGATGGTCGTCAAGGAAGCCAAGCGCGCGTACACGTACTTGAGCCTGTTCGGTTACGTGACGGACGCCGTCATCGTGAACCGGCTGCTGCCGGGCGAGCTCCATGACGAGCTGTTCCAGAAGTGGCAGCGCATCCACCGTCGTTACCAGGTCGAGGTCGAGCAGTCCTTCGCCGGGATTCCCATCTTCAACGTGCCGCTGTTCGATAGCGAGGTCGTGGGGGAGAAGATGCTCTCGCGCATGGCCCAGGCGATGTATGGAGACGAAGACCCCGCGCGGCGATTCGCGACCTCGAACATGCAGCGGATCGACAAGGACGGAACGGACTACGTGCTCAGCCTGAAGGTGCCGTTCGTGGACAAATCCGCCGTTGACCTGAGCCGTCACAATGGCGAGCTCTTCGTGACGGTCGGCAACTACCGCCGCGAGATCTCGCTGCCGCGCGTGCTCGCGCGCAGGGAGACGGCTGGGGCCACGATCGAGGACGGCGAGCTCCACGTCCGCTTTGCCCGCCCCGTGGTCGGAAAAGCGAAGTCGTGAGCCGCGACGGCGAGCGTGTCATCGAGCTGCTCAACGAGCTCGGCTCGCGCGTGGGCAACGTCCTGTCCGACGTAGTTCCTCCCGCCGCGCAGGTGCACCTGCTGAACGCCCAGCGGGAGCTGATCACGGCCCTGATGCTCATCTACGAGAACCGCGTCGCCCCCGAGCCGTCCGCCAGACGCGCCCGGCGCGCGCGGACCGCAAGGCGAACGACGAAGCGCGACCGCAAGATCCCGATCGATTGAACCCGTTCCTCGATTTCGTCATCAGGGTCCTGCTGCTGGTCCCGGCCCTCCTCATCGCGATCCCTGTGCACGAGATGGGCCACGCCGCCGCCGCCTATTTCCTGGGCGATCGCTCGGTGCGGTACTTCGGCTACTTCAAGCCCGAGCCGCGGCGCTTCCTCGAGCCGCTGGGGGTTGTCACGGTCTTCGTCGCCCTGGTGGGCTGGGGCCGTCGCGTGCCCATCCAGTCCAACCGGATCAGCACCACCGGACAGAAGGTGATCTACGAGCTGGGCGGCCCGGCGGCGAACCTGGCCGTCGCGATCGTCCTCGGCACGCTGCTCCGTGTCGCCGTGCATCTGGGCGTTCCTTATTCGTTCGACCTGGGGCCCGGATTGCTCCTCGCCGCCGTGTACGCCATCGTGTTCCTCAACCTGTCGCTTTTCGCCTTTCAGCTGCTCCCCATCCCTGGCCTGGACGGGTGGAACGTGATCGAGGCGCTGTTCCGCAGCCGCAACCCTCGCTTTTTCCACAACGTCAGCGTGCGCCGGCGCGAGATCTGGGTCGGCTGCGTGATCGCCTTGATCGTGTTTCAGTTCCTCCTCGGCATCAGCCTGCTGTCGATCGTGATGTCGCCCCTCTACCAGCCGGCGAGCCTAATCTCATTGAGCACATGCGACGGGTACGTGATACCTCACGTGAGCGGCCTGCTTCCCTGCCTGCTGTAGGCACGCTCGTCAACGAGCCGGCCTACGCCGGCATGGTCAGGGAGTTCGGCCGGGAGCGCGTGGTCGAGGCGATCCGGGAACAGATCGAGGCCGAGCGCAAGGGGGACGCCGACGGTTCGGCGAGGCAAACGGCGGTGGCCGGCCGACTTCGCTCCCTGACCGCGCCGCGATTGCGCCGTGTCATCAATGCCACTGGCGTCATCCTGCACACCAACCTCGGCCGCGCGCCTCTCTCCAGGGCCGCGATCGACGCGCTGGGGGTGGCCGCCGGGTACAGCAACCTCGAGCTCGACCTGGAGACTGGCAAGCGAGGAGAACGCGCCGCTCTCGTCTCGGGCCTGCTGACGGCGCTGTTCGGCTGCGATGCCGCACTGGTCGTCAACAACAACGCCGCGGCCGTGCTCCTCGCCCTGACAGCGCTGGCCAAAGGCAAGGAGGTGGTCGTCTCGCGCGGCCAGCTGGTGGAGATCGGCGGCTCGTTCCGGATGCCGGACGTGATGCGGCTGTCCGGGGCTCGGATGGTCGAGGTCGGAACGACAAACCGCACTCGCGCGGCCGACTACGAAGAGGCCATCACCCCGCGCACCGCCGCGCTGCTGCGCGTCCACACCTCGAACTTCCGGGTCACCGGCTTCACGGAATCGGCCTCCCTCGCCGACCTGTCCGCGATCGCGCGCCGGCACAGCCTCCTGCTGGTCGACGACCTGGGCAGCGGAGCGACCGAACAGGTGGGCGACGAACCCACGGTTGCCGAATCCATCGATCACTGCGACGTGGTCACCTTCTCCGGCGACAAGCTGCTCGGCGGGCCTCAATCCGGGATTGTGCTGGGCCGTGGCGAAGCCGGCGTAGCGGCGGTGACGAAGATGGCACGCCACCCGCTCGCCCGCGCGCTGCGGATCGACAAGCTGACGCTGGCCGCGCTCGAGGCGACCCTTCGGCAAAGGCTCACCGGCCACGCCCGGGAGATCCCTGTGGACCGCATGCTCTACGCGCCTGTCGAAGACGTGCGCCGCCGCGTGGCCCTCTGGTCGGTCAAGCTCGCCGAGCGCGGCGTGGAGACAGAGCTGATCGAAGGAACGTCAGCGGTCGGCGGCGGATCGCTGCCCGAGCACGGCGTGGCCACCGTTCTGCTCGCGATCGCTGGCCCCGCTTCGCGGCTGTCGACAGCCCTACGCCGCGGCGACCCGCCCGTGATCGCCCGCATAGAAAAGGACGCGTGCTGCGTGGACCCTCGTACCGTGCTCAGAGGTGAGGATGAGATCTTGATCGACGCGGTGGAGGTCGCCGCGAAGCTCGTCGCGCGATGAGCTTCGTCGTCGGCACGGCCGGCCACATCGACCACGGCAAGTCGACGCTGATCACGGCGCTGACGGGAATCGATCCTGACCGCCTGGCCGAAGAGAAGCGCCGCGGCATGACGATCGACCTCGGCTTCGCGCACAAGACGCTGCCCAGCGGCCGCGAGATCGGAATCGTCGACGTTCCCGGGCACGCCCGGTTCATGCGCAACATGCTCGCGGGTGCACACGGCCTCGACGCCGTCCTGCTCGTGATCGCGGCCGATGAGGGTGTGATGCCGCAGACGCGCGAGCACCTCGACATCCTCGACCTGCTCGACGTGCGTCGCGGGCTGGTGGTGCTGACCAAAGTCGACCTCGTCGACGCCGAGTGGCTCAACCTGATCAACGAGGAGGTGATCGCGGCGGTCAAGGGCACGTCCCTCGAAGGTTCCGCGGTGATTCCGGTGTCTGCAGTCACCGGAGCACGCCTTCCCGCGCTCGTGTCGGCTCTCGACCAGCTGCTCGCGACCTCAGAAGAGCGTCCGGATGCGGGACGGCCGCGACTGCCGATCGACCGCGTGTTCACGATGAGCGGTTTTGGAACGGTCGTCACCGGGACGCTGGTCGACGGTTCGATCAGCGTCGGGGACGAGATGGAGATTGCGCCTGGCGGCCGCCCCGTTCGCGTGCGCGGGCTGCAGCGCCACAACGACAAGGTGGAGACGGTCGGCCCTGGCAGCCGTGTCGCGGCCAACATCGTCGGGGTCGAAAAGAACGACCTCGCGCGCGGTGACGTCCTGGCCCTGCCCCACAGCATCGAGCCGGCGCGGCGCATCGACGCCACCGTCCGCGTGCTCACGTCGGCGTCGCAGCCGGTACGCCACGGAGCCGAGCTGATGCTGCATTCGGGGACGGTCGAGGTCGGCTGCCGCGTCATCGTGCTGGACGGGGACGAGGTCGCACCGGGCGCGCAGGGATGGGTGCAGCTGTACCTGGAGCGCCCGATCGCCGCGGCCGCGCACGACCGCTTCGTGCTGCGCGTGCCCAGCCCGGCGATGACCGTCGCCGGCGGGGCCTTCGTCGATGTCGCGCCACGGAAGCACCCGCGTCACGACTCGGCGGTGCGCGAGTCGCTCGTCCGCCGCGCCGGCGGCAACGTCCTGCAGGAGGAGCTGCGCAAGTACCCGCGCGGAGTCGCGGTCAGCGCGCTGCTCAAGGCGACCGTCGCGCCGCAGGCCGACGTCGACAGGTTGCGTGGGCGGCGATTGGGCGACTGGATCTTCAGCGACGAAGCGTGGCAGTCGATCGGGGCGCGCGCCGGGATCGAGCTCGAGGCCTACCACGGCGCATATCCATTCCGTCCCGGGATGGCGCGTGAAGAGCTGCGCAGCCGGCTCGGCGTCCCGGCGGCGTCGTTCGCCATGGTCGTGAAGGGGCTCGTCGAGGACGGCCGCGTGGTGGAACGCGACGGATCGCTCGCCGCGCCCGGGCACGAGGTCGCCCTCGAATCGACAGGCCCCGCCGTGGAGCTGGTGCGTCTGCTGGACGGTCAGCCGTTCGCGCCGCCTTCACTTCCCGACGCGATGCGGCAGACCGGCGCGGACGAGGAGCTGGTGCGCGCCCTCGCCCAGCGCGGCGACATCGTGCGCGTCAGCGATGACGTCGCATTCAGCAAGACCGCGTATGAATCAGCGGTCGCAATGGTGCGGGAGATCATTGCGGCGAACGGGTCGGTCACGGTGGCGCAGCTGCGCGACCGCATGTCCGCCAGCCGCCGTCCGGTGCTGGCGCTGCTCGAGCACCTCGACGCCCAGCGCGTGACGCGCCGCGTCGGAGACGCCCGCACGCTGAGGTAAAGTTCCCGCACCGATGCGAATCGCGGACATGCTGCAGCGCGGCCGGCCGACCATCTCTTTCGAGTTCATGGCGCCTCGCGACGAAAGCGAGGTCGACGTCCTCGAGCGAACTGTCGCCGCGCTGGCGGGTCACGCGCCCGACTGGGTCTCGGTCACGTATCGCGTGCGCACGGGCGATAAGACGCTCGAGCTCGTGACTCGGGTGAAACGCCACTACCACATCGAGGCGATGGCCCACCTGACCTGCGCGAACACGGCGGCCCGGACGAAGCAGATCCTGAACTGGATGGAGCGCGAGGGCGTCGCCAACGTGCTCGCGCTGCGCGGCGACCCTCCGGCGTCAGGCGAGCCGTTCGCGGTGGTGGACCCGCAGCTGACCCACGCGAACGACCTGATCTCGCTCGTCCGGCGCAGCGGCTATCGGTTCGGCATCGGCGCCGCGTGCAGCGCCGAGAAGCATCCGGAGAGCCCAGACCTCGAGCACGAGTTTCGCTACATGCAGCTCAAGGTCAAGACGGGCGCGGACTTCCTGATCACCCAGCTCTTCTTCGACAACCGGTTCTATTTCGACCTGGTCGCTCGCGCTCGCGCCGCTGGGATCAAGGTGCCGATCGTCCCGGGCCTGATGCCGGTGCCGAGCCGGCGATCGCTCGACGTCATGACGTCGATGTCTGGGGCGACGGTGCCGGCCTCGCTGCAGGCCGCGATCGATGCGGCTCCTGACGACGAAGCAATCCGCGCCCTCGGTGTGACGCACTGCATCGCGCAGTGCGCCGAGCTGCTCGAGGCCGGCGTGCCCGGCCTGCACTTCTACACGTTCAATCGGGCGCGCGCGCCAATTGCGATCCTGGCCGCCCTGCGCGGCCAGCAGCTCATCGCCTCGTAGCGAGCAGCACCGCCGCGCTGGGGGTCAGCATGAGCTCAACGGTGCGGTAGGCGGGGTTCTCGAGCCAGATCCTGCGCGACATGTCCTCGCCAGACCGTGGCGTGTAGTCGTCGAGCACCAGCAGGCTGCCAGGACGCAGCAACGGCGCGAGCTTCTCCGTGTCGCCCGGATTCCGCTTCGGGCCGCCGTCGCTGAACAGGAGGTCGAACGGACCTCGATCGAGGGCCAGCGACCAGTCGCCACACAACACCTCGATGGCGGCGTTGTCGGCCAACAACGCCGCTGCAGCCGTCGCCCGGCCGGGATCGAGCTCGACGGTCACGAGGGTCGCCCCTGGCCGCATCGCGGACTCGATCCAGGCGGCCCCGACGCCGTACGCCGTGCCGAGCTCGCAGATCCGCTCGATGCCGAGGATTCCCGCGCAAAGCTGCAGCAGCCGCCCGACCTCTGGGATGCACGCCTGGGAGAAATCGTTGGCGCGAGTCAGCTCGACCGCCCGCCATACCCGCTCGGGGAAGTGCGCGGGCTCGTCGTAGGCGGGTAGCCCGCGCTGATTCGTCACCCCGTTACCCTAAGCGCGCCATGCTCGCCGGGATCGATCTAGGAGGGACCCAGGTCCGCGTCGCGCTAGCCCGCTCCGACGGCCAGCTCATCACGAGCATCAAGACGAAGACCCATCTCCTTCCGACGCCCCAGGCGATGGTGGACTGGGCGGCCGCGGAGATCGACAAGCACCGCGGCCGGGAAAAAGTTCGGGGCATCACGATCGCGGCACCCGGGCCGATCGACCTCAAGCGCGGAGTGCTCGTCAACCCACCCAACCTGCCATGGCAGAACGTGCCGCTCGTCGCGATGATGAGCCAGGCGACCGGAGCCAGGGTCCACCTCGCCAATGACGCGGATATGGCGGGCCTGGGCGAGTTTCACCACGGCGCCGGCCGCGGCACCAAGAACATGGTCTACATCACGTGGTCGACCGGCGTCGGCGGCGGGCTGATCTTCGACGGCAAGCTGCATCGTGGCGCACATGGGACGGCAGGCGAGGTCGGGCACATGATCATCGACCCCAACGGCCCGCTGGACAACTGCGGCCAGCGCGGCTGCCTCGAAGCCTTTGTCGGCGGCCGGGCGCTGGAGCGTGAATACGGACGACCCGCAGTCGAGCTGTTTGCTGCGGCAGCGCGAGGCGAGCGCCACGCCCGGATGGTCGTCGAGCGGGCGGCGCGACACATGGGCACGGCCCTGATCAGCCTGACCAACATCGTCGACCCGGAGATGTTCGTCATCGGCGGCGGCGTTTCGCGTTCCTGGGCGCTGATCCAACCGACCATGCTCGAGACGCTTCGCTCGTCGCCGTTCATCAAGCCCGCCCGCCGGCCCCGCTTGCGCCGTGCCCGTCTCGGTGATCGCGCCGGGCAGGTGGGAGCCGTGGAATGGGCGCGGATCAACCAGTAAGCGAACAAGACCTCCTGCAGCTGCTCAGGCGTGCAGCGTCGGAGCTTGGGGTTAAAGCCTGGATCGTCGGCGGCTACGTCCGCGACACGGTGCTCGGGAGGCCGCACCCGAATCCCGACGTCGTGGTCGAGGACGGCGACGGCCTCGAGCTCGCGCGCCGATTTGCCGACCTGGCCCGCGCGCTTCCGCCGGTCGTGTTCGAGCGCTACGGCACCGCGCAGGTGACGCTGCCCGGCCATCTCGTCGAGTTCGTCACCGCGCGCGCCGAGTCCTACGCGCCTGACTCGCGCAAGCCTGACGTGCGGCGCGCGACCCTGGACGACGACCTGCGCCGGCGCGACTTCACCGTCAATACGCTGCTCATGGACCTCGACGGCAAGATCCACGACCCGCTCGGCGGGCTGGCCGACATCGAAGCCCGGACCCTGCGTACGCCGGCGGACCCGATGCGCACGTTCGCCGACGATCCGCTGCGCATGCTGCGGGCGATCCGGTTCGCTGCCGAGCTGGGTTTCCAGCTGGCTCCCGACCTGCTGCCGGCGATGCGCCGCCTGAAGACGCGCCTCGCGCCGCCGGTGATCTCGCTCGAGCGAATCGCCGACGAGCTGCGCCGCATGCTGGCCTCGGAGCGGCCCAAGCTCGCGCTCGACCTGCTGGACGAGGCGGAGCTGCTGGAGGTGATCCTGCCCGAGATCGCGGCCTGCAAAGGTGTGGCGCAGAGTGGGTACCACACGCATGACGTGTTCGGCCATACGCTGCTGACCGTCGCCGGCACCCCGCCCGACCTGCTGCTCCGGGTCGCCGCCCTCTTTCACGATGCCGGCAAGCCGCAGACGGCCAGGGGCGATGGCACCTTCATCGGCCATGAGGAGGTCGGCGCCGAGATCGCCAGGGCAGCCCTCGAGCGGCTGCGCTTCGCCCAGAAGGAGATCGACGTGGTAGCCGCGCTGGTCCGGCTCCATCTGCGCCCGGTGTTCTACCGCTCGGAGTGGACGGACGGAGCTGTCCGCCGCCTTGCCCGCGACGCCGGGCCGCTGCTCGATCGCCTGATGGCCCTCGCCAGGGCGGACATCGCGGCCTCGGCGTACCCGGAGCCGGAAAAGCTCGACGAGCTCCAGGGCCGGCTCGACCAGGTTCGCGCGGAGCTGCCGTCGCGCCTCGCCCCGTTGGTCTCAGGCGAGGAGATCATGCGCGTCCGTGGCATCGGGCCCGGCCCGGAGGTGGGGCGGATCAAGCAAAAGCTCGAAGAGCTGGTGATCGACGGCGAGATTCCACCCGAAAAAGCGGCGGTGATCGATTACCTGTCGACGCATAGAGACCTGTAGCGTCGGCGCTGGCAGCCGCTATGCTGCCCTAGGAGGGACCGCCCAGTCGAGAGGAATGGGGGTGGCCAGGAGGATTTAGACATGACCGACGTTGGGGTGGAAGCGGTCGGCGTCGCCGGCACGAACGGAGGCACGAACGGAGGCACTGACGCGCTGGGGATCGAGTCCAAGGCGACCGTGCTCGCGAAAGACGACTCGCTGTCCGGCAAGCTTGCCTTGAAGGGGCCAGGACAGGTCCTAGGCAATTTCAGCGGCGAGATCGACTGCGACGGAGACCTGCTGGTGGGGCCCGAAGCGCACGTCGAAGCCGACATCCGGGGCGTCCGGGTCACGATCGCCGGGCTGATGCGGGGCAACGTCATCGCGAGCGGCCGGCTCAAGATCACGAGCAGCGGGCGGCTCGAGGGAGACGCGACGGTGGGCGCGCTCGTCGTGCAGGAAGGCGGTGTCCACTACGGCGTGATCCGCGTCCACCCCGAGGGCATCCCGGACAAGCCGGAGAAGATGTCGCAGGTCCCGGCCCAGTCGACCGTCGTAACTTTGAGGGCCGTGCCTAACCCGGTCGGCCGGGTCAGGAAATTCTGGGGTGAGTTCTTCTAAGAGACCGTCGAAGAAGTCGTCCGGGCCGCGAGGCCAGGCTCCTCGCGCCCGGGCGGCGAAGAAGGCTCCGCCAAAAGTCCGCAGGCCGGCTCCGGAAAAGGCCGCGCCGAAGGCTGACCCTGAGGCCGTCGCCAGGCCGCGCCCGGCGATCCCTTTGCCGCCCCCCAGGCCCCTCCCGTCGAGGCCGGCATCCCCGACATCACGGCCAGGGATCCGGCTCGCCGGATCCGCTTCGTCGCGGCTGACCATCAAGCCCAGCCCGCCACAGGGCCCTCGCCCGCAGCTGCAGCTCTCCACCAAGGTCCGGCCAGGAGGATCGCGGCCCCTGAGCGAGGTCGAGCTCGACGAGGACGAGGTACTGATTGACGGGTTCGACGCCACACTGGCGGGAGAGAGGGTCCGCATCACCGCCGTGCTGGAGCGCACGTGCGTGTACGTCGACCGGGGCGGGGACCGGCGCCTGGCCAAGAAGGACGAGCTCTTGGTCGAGGCCGACAAGCTTCCTATTCGGCGGCGCGGCCTGGCCTGATCCTTACAGTTACTCTTCCGTAAATCCATGATCGAAGAGCCCAAGATCAATCGCAACCTCGCGCTCGAGCTGCTGCGCGTCACCGAAGCTGGCGCGCTGGCCGCCGCGCCGCTTCAGGGCCGCGGCAACAAGGAGGCGGCCGACGCGCGCGCCGTCGAGGCGATTCGCAGCTCGCTGGCGACCGTCGACATGAGGGGCACGGTCGTGATCGGCGAGGGGGAGAAGGACGAGGCTCCGATGCTTTATTTCGGCGAACACATCGGCAACGGCCTGGAGCCGGAGGTCGACGTGGCGGTGGACCCGATCGAAGGCACGAGCCTGACGGCCTCAGGCCTGCCGGGTGCGATCTCGGTCGTGGCGCTCGCCGAGCGCGGAACGATGTTCACGACCCATGTCCACTACATGAAAAAGCTCGTTGTCGGCCGCAGAGCGCGCGGTGTGATCGATCTCGAGATGCCCGTGGAGTGGAACCTGCGGCGAATCGCGAAAGCGGAGGGCCTTCCGGTCCAGGAGCTCTCGGTCGTCGTGCTCGACCGTGACCGCAACAAGGACGTCATCGCCGAGATCCGCGCCGTCGGGGCGCGCATCAAGCTGATCTCCGCGGGCGACGTGGCCGGGGCGCTCGAGGCCGCGCTCGAGACGCGATTCGGCATCCACTGCATGATGGGGTCCGGCGGCGCAACCGAGGGCGTGCTGGCCGCGTGCGCGATCAAGACCATCGGTGGCGACATGCAGGCGAAGCTCCATTTCCGCGACGAACAAGAGCGGCAGCTTGCGATCAAAGAAGGCCACAAGCCGGACAGGGTGCTGTGCCTCGACGACCTGTGCTCGGGCAAGGACATCTTCTTCGCCGCGACCGGCATCACCTCCGGCGAGCTGCTGAAGGGTGTCCGCTATGAGGACGTCTACGCCTTCACTCAGTCGATGGTGCTCCGCTCCGCGTCGGGCACGATGCGCATCGTCGACGCCTACCACCCTATCGACAAGCTGCGGGCGAAAGGCCTGCTGCCTGAACAGGTCGCTGTCCGCTGAGCGCGACGGAAGCAGGACAGTTCCTCACGGCGGCCGGCAAGGCGCTGGGCCCGCTTCAGTGGGAGTGGATCGCCACCGCCCGGGTGGTGGCGCGCCAGCGTCCTTCGGTCGGGGCGGTCGAGGACGTGCTCGACGGCCTCCTGTCGGGAGCGGACCAGGCCATGGTGAACGCGTTCACGACCGGATTCCGCGTCGCGCAGGCCAAGGCCGCGATCGATAAGTCGCTTTCCGACCCCGTCGCTTCGGCGGCGGCGCTCGAGTCCGCGCAGGTCGTCGCCCTGGGAATCCTGGTTCGCGAGCAGATGGATCCCGCGCAGTTCGAGGTGGTCTACCGCCCTTTCGCGACGGTGCTGCCCGGCCCTGGCTATCGGCCCGCGGCGCCGATCGACCAGCAGATCGCTGGCTTCCTCCGCCGGCTGAAGACGCTTGCGGGGGAACCAGAAAAGGAGGTGTCGGCCGTGGCGAAGGCCTTGAGCGAGAAGCCGAGGCCGCCTGGCACGCCCGCGGCACGTACGGCGGCCGTTGGCGGCGTGCCCGTCCTCGCCACCGGGTTTGACCCTGCGGCCACTTACACGGCCGCGTGGAAGCAGGTGATCGCGACGGCGAACCAGATGGGCCGCACGATTGCGTTCCGCGCGATGCAGGACAGCGCGGAGCAGGCGGCGCCGCACGACGGGCTGGGCATCGTCGGCTTTGCGGGCGTGGCCGCGGGCGCGATCTTCATGCGCGACATACTGCCGATCGAGAAGGTGCTGCTTCTCTACGAGCCCTTCGCGGGCGTCTTTCCCTACGAAACTCTCGCGTAGTCTTCCCCGCCTGCGGGGAAGTACCGGCGAAGCCGGGGATGGGGCTAGGCCGTCGTCACCCCGGCGGCTTTCTCCAGGCCCAGCTCCTCGATCGATGTGTCGCGCATCTTGAACTTCTGAACCTTCCCGGTGACCGTCATCGGGAACGCGTCGACGAACTTCCAGTGGCGCGGGATCTTGTAAGACGCGATCTTGCCTTTGCACCAGGCGGCCAGCTCGTCGCCGGTCGCCATCGCCCCTTCGCGCAGCTTGACCCAGGCCATGACCTCCTCGCCATACCTCTCCGACGGGATGCCGATCACCTGGACGTCGGCGATTTCGGGGTGGCTGTAGAGGAACTCCTCGACCTCGCGCGGATAGATGTTCTCGCCGCCCCGGATGATCATGTCCTTGATCCGCCCGACGATGTTGATGTATCCGTCATCCCCCATGATCGCGAGGTCGCCGGTGTGCATCCACCGCGCGTCGTCGATCGCCTGGCGGGTGGCCTCCTCGTTGTTCCAGTAGCCGCGCATCACCAGATAGCCTCGGCTGCACAGTTCGCCACGTGTGCCGCGGGGCACGACTGCTTCTGTGGCCGGGTCGATGATCTTGATCTCGACGTGCGGGTGGACGCGTCCGACGGTGGAGACGCGTCGCTCGATCGGGTCGTCAGTGGTGCTTTGCGTCGACACGGGTGACGTCTCGGTCATGCCGAACGCGATGGTCATCTCGGCGATGTGCATCAGCGTGTTCACTTTCTTCATGACCTCGACGGGGCATGGCGATCCGGCCATGATCCCGGTGCGCAGCGTGCTGAAGTCGAACTCGTTGAAGCGAGGATGCTCGAGCTCGCCGATGAACATCGTCGGCACGCCGTAGAGCGAGGTGCAGCGCTCGTCCTGCACGGTCTGCATCGTCAGCACGGGGTCGTATGCCTCGGCCGGGATCACCATCGTCGCTCCGTGGGTGGTGCACGCGAGGTTGCCCAGCACCATGCCGAAGCAGTGATAGAAGGGCACCGGGATGCACACCCGGTCCCTCTCGGTGTACTTCAGCGTCTCGCCGATGAAGAAGCCGTTGTTGAGGATATTGTGATGGGTTAGCGTCGCGCCCTTCGGGAAGCCCGTCGTGCCGGACGTGTACTGGATGTTGATCGGGTCGTCGAACTGGAGAGATTCCTCGATCTCGCGCAGCGCCGCCGGGTCGACTTTCGCGGCGTCGCGCTTGAGCGCTTCCCAGCCATCTTCTCTGTGGGGGGAGGTCCCCCCATTCGCGGCGGTCGGGCTAAGCCCGTCCACCGCTCCCCCCTCGAGCACGAGTGCTTCGCGGAGCTGTGGGCATCGGCCTTTGACCTCCGCGAGCATCGCGCGGTAGTCAGCCTGGCGAAATCCCGCCGCCAGGATGAAAAAGCTGATCCCAGACTGATTCAGCGCGTACTCGAGCTCCGAGGTGCGGTAGGCGGGGTTGATGTTGACGAGGATCGCGCCCATCGCAGCTGTTGCGTACTGGGTGACGACCCACTCGTAACGGTTGGGAGCCCAGATGCCGACCCGGTCGCCCTTCTTAGCGCCGCGAGCCATGAGGCCGCGAGCGATCTCCTCGGACTGAGCGACGAGCTCGCGATAGGTCGCGCGATAGCCCTGATAGGGAACGACCAGGGCTTCGTTGTCGCCGAAACGCGCGGCCGTCCGGCGCAGGTTGTGGAAGATCGGCTCGCCGAGCAGCGGCTTGGCGCTGGCGCCATGGACATAGCTCAACTCAGGCATCGTGCTACCTCAAATGCCGTGATAACGAATCTCGAGATTGCTCTTGACATTGTCCTCGGTTCGTCGCAAGGTGGAGGCAAGTCGTTCTCCGTCCGGGGTTCACCGACAGTCCGCGCAAAGGTTGGCCTCCACAAGTAGGCAACGGCCGTAAAGCGGCGCAGAAACCAGACGCGTGTCACCCGGTGAGGTCCCGGTCGAGGCGGTGTCCGCTGCAGGCGCCGCCTCGTTTGTTTCGTGGTCCTGGGCACTGATACACCGAGCGCGCAAAGGTTGGCCTCCACAAGTAGGCAACGGCCGTAAAGCGGCGCAGAAACCAAACGCGTGTCACCCGGTGAGGTCCCGGTCGAGGCGGTGTCCGCTGCAGGCGCCGCCTCGTTTATTTCCAACCAGCGGTTCCTGGTCCTGGGCGCTAGCGGACGATCTTGATCTGGCGCACGAGAACCGTGCCCAGGAAGAGGAAGACGACCGCGCTCGAAAAGACGATCCGGTATCCGCCGTTGCCATGCGGTCCGTTGAGCGCGTCGATGAGCGGCCCCCCGAAGAGCGGGATGAACGCCTGGGGCAGCGTGAGCGCGATGTGAAAGATGCCCATGTCCTTGGCCGAAGCCTTGGGATCGGGGAGCGTGTCGACGGCGAGTGCCCAGTCGACCGCGAAGTACAGGCCGTAGCCGATTCCGTACGCCACGCCCAGCGCGAAGACAAGCGGAATCGCGGTGGGGTAGAACACGATGAAGACGATCGCCACAGACCCCTGAGCGGCACCCGCCAGGTAAACGAAGATCTTGCGGCGATGGATCCTGTCGGAGAGCATGCCTCCGAAAAATCCGAACGGTAGGGCGGTAGCGACGACGACAAGCAGCCAGTTGCCGGTGAAGGTGGCGGCGTTGGTCGTGGGCGGTAGCACGACGTCGCGGAAGAAATTGACGAGGAAGTACAGCACGGCGGTGATCCCCGAGGAGACCATGAGTCGAGTGAAAACGACCCAGGCGAAATCACCCTCATGGAGCGGCCGCACAAATTCGGCGATGGCCTCACCGAGCGGCCGCCGTGGATGAGGCGGAATTGGGGTCGCACCCTCGCCGCGGGCGGCCCACAACGTCGGGAGGATGCTCAGCAGCGCGACAGCTCCCATGACGAGGTAGGTAGCGCGGCTCCCGCCTAGAAGCGATGTGACGCCGAGGCCTGTGCCGATGCCGAGCTGCGTCATCGTGGCCAGGTAGCCGCTCGCCTTGCCCACTTCTTGCGCCGGGACGACGTCGGGGATGATCCCGGCGTAGGCGGCCTGCGCGCCATTGAAGAAGAACTGGATGATCAAGATGCCGATCAGCACCTCGGGGTAGTTGTTCGCCACCACCAGGATCAGCAGGCCCGGCATCGTCAGCAACGACCCGGCGACGATGATCGGCCGCCGGCGCCCGAAGCGAGTGCTGATGCGGTCCGAAAAGGCCCCAACGATCGGCGGCACGGTCACTGCCAGCACGCCACCGAGGCCGAGCGCGACGCCGATTGCGGTGTTCTGCTGGCCCTTTGGAACTACGGAGTCGATCTGGTTCTGCATGAGGACGGTGGTCAGCGGGATCCACAGGAAGTTGCTTCCGAACCAGAAGGCGCTGAGTCCAGCGTGGCGGAGGAACCCGAAGCCTGGCGCGGCTCGAGGGACCGCCGCGACCGCCGTCGTCATGCCGGAAGGCTAACGCCAGTCGCCGAAGGTTGCGCCGTGTCTTAGCGGCTCAGGAGGCCGATGCCGGCGTTAGGGGGCCCGGCCGCCCTCGCTGCCCCCGCGACCACGACGCGGGGACCCCATAAGGAAATGCGCTCCTCGACCGGCCCACCCCTGCCTTGGCCTAGGCCTCCTGATCGGCGGCCTTTGGCCGCCTGCCGCTAATCCATCGCCGCACCTTCGTCGCCTGGCGCCTGTTAATCGGGTTTCTTTGGGACGCTGGAACCTGTACTCTTTGGCGGCCCCCATGCCAAGCATCCTTTCGCGGGCAAAAACGGTCCTGGTCGATGTGCCGAGACACGGCAAGCTGGCCTACTGCTTGCTGCGGGACGAACGCGTCCCCGCGGCGCCGAAAGCCGTCCTGTTCGCCGCGCTGGGTGTGATCGTCAGCCCGCTCGATTTCCCGGCCTGGGTCCCTGTGCTCGGTGAGCTGGACATGCTCGCGCTCGGCATCCTTGCGGTCGAGACGTTCGTCGCGGCCTGTCCAGAAGAGATCCGGCGCGAGCACGAGGCGGCGCTGCAGGCCAAGCAAAGCGTGTGGGATCGTGATGTCCGCGATACAGTGGGTGCCGCCCGGCACGAGCTGGGGCGTTTGATCGTTCGAATCCGTTCGCGAGCCCGCCACCGCGACGAATATCAATCCATGTCGGAGGTCGGGTGAATTGCGGGTCTTGCTGACTAAGGATGTCGAGAACGTCGGCCGCGCCGGCGACGTGAAAGAGGTCGCCGACGGCTACGGCCGCAACTTCCTGCTTCGCCGCAAGCTTGCGGTCGCGGCGGGCAAGGGGGCCGAGGCGGAGGCGAAGCGGTTGCGCGACGTCGCGGTCAAGCGCGAGAGCAAGGAACGCACCGACGCGCAGGCGGTGGCCGACGAGATCGACAACAAGACGGTCGTGGTTCGGTTGAAGGTTGGCGCCGAGGACAAGGCGTTCGGCTCCATCACGAACCAGGACATCGCGGCCGCCCTGAAGGCGCAACACCGCGTCGAGATCGACCGCCACAAGATCGACCTGAAAGAGCCCATCAAGACGCTCGGTGAGCACCAGGTGCCGCTCAAGCTTCACCGTGACGTCAGCGCGCACGTCAACGTGATCGTCACGCAGGACCGTTAACCGCTCCGGCATGGCGACCACGCTTCAACTCGCCGCAGGGCGAATACCACCGCATGACCTCGACGCGGAGATGTCGATCCTCGGGTCGATCCTTCTCGACCCACTCTCGATCGCCAAGGTGCTGCAGTTCCTCCACCCAGAGGACTTCTATCGCGAGAACAACGGCCAGATCTACCGCGCCTCGCTGGACCTCTTCGCGGCCGGCGAGCCGATCGACAACGTCACCCTGGCCTCGCAGCTGCAGCAGATGGGCTTGCTGGATCGCGTCGGCGGGCGTGCGCAGCTGGCGTCGATGCAGAGCGCGGTGCCGACCGCCGCGAACATCGAGTACTACGGCCGGATCGTCAAGGAAAAGGCGTACAAGCGCCGCCTGATCTCCGCGGGCGGCAACATCGCGGGCTATGGCTACGACGACTCGATCGAGGCCGAGGACGCGATCAACCAGGCGCAGTCACTCGTGTTCGGCGTCGCGGACGACCGCGACCAGCGCGAGCTGGCCCGGCTCTACGACCTGCTCGGTCCTGCGATGGAGCGGATCTCGCTGCAGATGGAGAGCGGGCAGGGGATCGTCGGAATCCCGTCGGGATTCCACGACCTGGACCGCATGACGAGCGGGTTCAAGGATTCGGACCTGATCATCGTCGCGGGAAGACCCTCGATGGGAAAAACCAGCCTGGCATTGAACGTCGGCCTGTATGCAGCTCTCGACGCCAAAAAGTCAATCGCGATTTTCAGTCTGGAGATGTCGAAAGAACAGCTGACCGAGCGACTTCTGACTGAACAGGCGCAGATCGATGCACAGCGGATGCACCGCGGACTGCTAACCGAGGCCGAGTTCGATCGAGTTTCCAACTCCTTAGGTCCGCTAGGCGAAGCGCAGATTTTCATCGACGACACCCCTGTCATGGACGAGCTGACCCTGCAGCTCAAGGCGCGCCAGGCAAAGATGAGGCACAACATCGACATGATCGTCATCGACTATTTGCAATTGATGCATGGTCGCGCCCGAGGTGATGACAACCGCGTCCAGGAAGTGTCGGCAATCTCTCGCGCCCTGAAGGGTCTTGCCCGAGAGCTTCGTATCCCCGTGATCGCGATTTCGCAGCTGAGTCGCGCTCCTGAGCAGCGCCCCGACAAGCGGCCGATCTTGAGCGACCTTCGCGAGTCGGGCTGCCTGGCCGGCGACACGCCTGTTTATCTGCCGGACTCCGGCACGTACGTCCCGATCAAGGATTTGGTTGGAAAGAGTGGCTTTCGCGTGCTCGCCCTGGACAAGGGCTGGTGGCGGATGGATGCGAAGCGAGTCACCAATGCATTTGCCACCGGTACCAAGCCGGTTTTCAAGTTGACTACTCAGCTGGGTCGCTCAGTCCGAGCAACCGGAAACCATAAGTTCTTGACGATGGAGGGATGGCACCGCCTCGACGAGCTGAAAATCGGGGAGCACATCGCGCTGCCGCGGATTCTGCAGGGCCCCGAAACGGATTCAATGAACCGTGCCGAGCTCGGACTGCTCGGCCACTTGATCGGCGACGGCTGCACTCTGCCGAAACACGCTATTCAGTACACGACTAAGGATCCGACATTGGCCCAAGAGGTCGTCAGGTTGGCAACGGAAGTCTTCGGAGATTCCGTGCGACCTCGGATTCACCGGGAGAGAACGTGGATTCAGGTTTATCTGCCGTCGACGCAGCATCTGACTCATGGGGTTCACAACCCGATTCGGGTTTGGTTGGAACAACTCGGAGCGTTTGGGCTGCGTTCCAGCGAAAAGCGCATCCCAGAGAAAGTCTTTAGGCAGTCCGGCCTTGGAATCGCGTGTTTTCTGCGGCACCTTTGGGCGACGGATGGCTGCGTACGGCTGACGCGCGACCACTACGCATCGATCTACTACGCATCAAGCAGCGAGGGGCTCGCGCTTGACGTCCAGTCTTTGCTATTGCGTCTCGGTATCAACGCGAGGCTCTCGCGCCACAGTCAGGGAAGTAAGGGGCGGGATCAGTTTCACGTAACTCTTTCGGGACAGACCGAGATGCTTGCCTTCCTATCGATCATCGATGTTTTGGGCGAAGAGAAGACGTCACACAAAGCCCTGGTTCTCGAGTACCTTCAGACGCGGGAAAGCAAAACCAATCGCGACATCATTCCTTCGGATGTTTGGACTCTTGTCGCTCGGCCCGCAATGAACGCCCGAGCAACCACACCACGCACGATGCAGGCGAGGCTGGGAATGTCGTATGTGGGCAGTTCAATCTTTGGTCAGAACCTGAGTCGTGCGCGTGCAGTCCGGGTCGCCGAGGCCCTTGGATCTACTGAAATCGAGTTACTCGGGACGAGCGATGTCTACTGGGACAAGATCCGTTCAATCGAACCCGATGGCTCCGAGGAGGTTTATGACCTGACCGTTGATGATCTTCACAATTTTGTAGCTGGCAATACAATCGTTCACAACAGTATCGAGCAGGACGCTGACGTCGTGATGTTTCTCTTCCGGCCTGAGTACTACAAGTCCGATGAGAAACCAGGCATTGCCGAGATCCATGTCGCCAAGCACCGCAACGGCCCCACCGGGACCATCGAGCTCAAGTTCCGCCGCGACCACACCCGGTTCTACAACCTGGAGACGAGGCGGCCCGAGCCGGGGACCGAGTAGCGTAGCGGCCCGTGGTCATCATCCTGGTCGGCGGCCAGTGGGGCGACGAGGGCAAAGGCAAGGTCATCGACTACCTCGCCGCGAAGGCCGACATGGTCATCCGCTCCCAGGGTGGTAACAACGCCGGCCACACCGTCATCACCGAGCACGGCGAGTTCAAGTTCCAGCTCATCCCGTCGGGCATCCTCTATCCGCACTGCACGTGTGTGATCGGCAACGGCGTGGTCGTCGACCCGATCGTCCTGCTCAAAGAGATCTCGCAGCTCCAAGAGCGCGGCATCGAGCCGAACAACCTGATCGTCAGCGAGCGCGCGCACATGGTCATGCGCTATCACCCGCTCTTCGACCAGCTCGAAGAGGACGTGCGGGGCGACGACCGCCTCGGCACCACCTGGCGGGGCATCGGCCCTGCGTACGCCGACAAGATCAGACGTATCGGCTTTCGCATCGGCGACCTGCAAAAGGAAGCTTTCATGCGCAAGAAGCTCGCCTTCGTCGTCGACCAGGTGAAGAACCCGATCCTCGAAAAGCTCTATGAAAAGCCCGCCTACGACTGGTCGAGCATGCTGGACGAGTACCTCCGCTACGCGAAGGATCTCGATCCCTACATCAAGGACACCTTCCCGATCATCCACGACGCCCTCGACCGCAACGCCAAGATCCTGCTCGAGGGCGCGCAGGCCACGATGCTGGACCTCGACTTCGGCACTTATCCGTACGTGACCAGCTCCAACCCGACGGCCGGCGGTGCCTTGACAGGCAGCGGCATCCCGCCGACCAAAGTCGACCTGACCATCGGCGTGTTCAAGGCCTACACGTCGCGCGTCGGTTACGGTCCCTTCCCCTCCGAGCTGCTCGACGAGGTGGGGGACCAGATCCGCGAGCGCGGTCATGAGTTCGGCACGGTGACCGGAAGACCGAGACGCATTGGCTGGTTCGATTCCGCCGTCGCGCGCTACGCGGTCCGACTCAACGGCGTCGGGGTCGCCGCGCTGATGCGGCTCGATATCCTCGACGACCAACCGCTGCTCAAGATCTGCACCGGCTACGAGCTGCGCGGAACGCGCTACGACCACCCGATCGCCAACATCTCCCACTACAAGCACAGCACGCCGATCTACGAGGAGATGCCGGGATGGGAAACCGAGATCGGACCCGCCAGGTGCTGGGAGGACCTGCCGCAGCGCTGTCGCGACTACATCGAGCGAGTCGGCGAGCTCATCGGCGCGCCGGTCGACCTCATCGGCACCGGGCCCCGTCGCGACCAGTTCGTGACCCGCGGCCGCAAGCTCTTCGACTGAGCCGGACTTGAAAGCGGCGCAGCCAGTCGCGGCTGAGCTCAGCTGGGCCCAGGTCCACGCCTTCCGCCTGCAGCGCCACCACCTCGCGCGGCGCGCACCCAGGCAGGAGCTCGCCAGAGTCGTCCGCGACATCGGCGGCGCCCAGGCCCAGCTCATGTCTGCCGCGGAGCTCCAGATTGCGGTGCGCGCCGACTGCACCGTCGCCGACGTGCGCAAGGCCCTGTGGACGGACAAGAGCCTCGTCAAGACCTGGCTGATGCGCGGCACGCTGCACCTCGCTTCCGCGGAGGAGCTTCCGCTCTACTGCGGTGCGACCAGCCGGCACTGGATCCGAATTCGACCGTCCTGGCTCAAATACATTCAGGTAAGCGAGGCCGAGTTCTGGGAGATCGTCGACGACGTCTCTGCCGCGCTCGACGGCAACCCCAAGACGCGGGAAGAGCTCATCGCGATCGCGGGAAAAGGCAAATCGGCGCGTGTGCGCGAGCTCCTCAAGTCTGGCTGGGGAGGCATGCTCAAACCCGCGGCCCGCAACGGGCGCCTTTGCTTTGGCCCGAGCCGCGGCCAGAACGTAACGTTCGTCCGTCCCGCGGACTGGCTCGGTTGGTGGCGCGAAGTCGATCCCGGGACGGCGCTGCCCGAAGTCGCTCGCCGCTACCTCCGCACGTATGGCCCCGCAACCAAGACCGACTTCGCACGCTGGTGGGGCGCCTGGCCCGGGATCGGCCCTGCTGCCTGGTCGGCCATCGCCGATGACCTCGTGCCCGTCTCAGTCGAAGGCGCACGGCTCGACATGCTCGAGACGGACCTCGAAGCGATGGGGAAGGCGAAGATCGATACGGCGGTGCAGCTGCTGCCCGCGTTCGACCCCTACGTCCTGGGCCACGCTAAGCGCGACCACCTCGTCGAGCGCGCGCATCTGGCCAGGGTCAGCCGCACCGCCGGCTGGATCTCGGCCGTCGTGCTGGTCGACGGTGTCATCGCGGGGACATGGACGCACGTGGCAACGAACGCGACGCTCCGGGTCAGCGTCGAGCCCTTTCGCCGTCTAAGCGCTTCGGTGACCGCGCAGGTCAGGCTCCGGGCAGCCGACCTGGCCCGGGCGTTGGGCCTCGACAAGACCGAGGTGAAGTTCGCCTAGGAAACTCGAGACACGGTCTTGACGACGCGCAGGTTCGCCTCGCGCTGACGCAGCCGGCGGGTTCGCTTCCACCGCTCCATCGCGACCGAGGCCGACCATAAGAAGATCACCACGACCGCCATCACCGCCTGCACTGTCGCGACCGTGAAGAACGCAGCCTCGATCCCGTAGCCGTTGCGTCTCAGCCCCACGGCAAACAATCCACCGGCCAGGCCCAGCACCGGCCTGATCCACCAGGCATCAGGCAGGAGCCGCCGATCCGCCAGCAGCAGGCCCGCGGCAAACCAGGTCGGACCGCTGTCCAGCTGAAACAGCGGGTCCCAGTGAAACGTGTAGATGGCACCCGCCGCGCCAAGGAGAAACGCAACGAGAACCACGATGCTCGTGCGTCGCGCATAGGCAAGCCACGCGACGCCCACCGTCACGGCCAGCATCGAGGTGGCGAAGACAGGGCCAGGTACGTTGCCCACGTAAAGGCGAATCGGATCGATCGGCGCGGATGCCGGGCTGAAGAAGTGGTACCAGGTCGCGATCGGGTCGCCGAACGTGGCGCCGGTCGCCGGATTGATGTAAGCAAACGGCGCTCCGCGTGTGACGAGCGCCACGGCGGCGTAGGCCAGGAGCCCCGCCTGCGCTCGTATCGCCGACGCGTATCGTGCGCGCAGCAGCTCGAGGACGACGGCGAGCACAGCGATCTCGAGGACAAGCGTGAGGCTGGCGCCCGCGCCGACAAAGGCGACGCTGAAAATGGCCGCGATCAGCGGGCTTGCACCCGGATGCGGAAAGTGGTGCCGCCACAACCAGTGGGCGATCAGCAGGCCGACGCTTCCCGCGGCCACGGCCACGCCGAGCATCTCGGCTGCGGGGAGCCTGAAGATGACCAACCCCGCCACGATCGCGGGCAGCAGGGCGATCCCCGTGACGAGGTCGTCGGGGAGGGAGGCGGGTTTGAAGGCAGCCCGGTCGAGCCAGGCCCCGGCTCGCGCCAGCACGTTGGGATTGTAGGCAAAGAGCCCCTTGCTGATCCTGCCCCGGGGTGGCGGCCACAGGCCTTGGGTGATAATCGGCAGGCTTGTGTCGCTTCTTGGCCAACGTCTCGCTGCGACCGCCGTGGCACTCGGGGTGATCGCGATTGCAGCCATGAACGTCCTCGCGGACGCGCTGCCCGACTCGACCTGGGTTGCGCTGAAGCCGCTGCCCCACCAGGTGCGTTCGGCGCTGTTCGCGCTCGCCGTGGATCCCTCGAACAACCAATCCCTGGTCGCCGGCAACACGGATGGCTCGCTGCTTCGCAGCACCAACGGGGGAGCGAGCTGGACCACGGCCCATGCCGGCAAGGCCACCCTGACGACGGTCGCGTACAGCCCGTTCACCTCGGGACTCGTGCTGGCGGGCACGCGCGGCTTCGGTGCCCTGGTGAGTCGGGACGGTGGGGCCTCGTGGTCCTCGGCGCCCGGCCTGGAGGGCCGGACGGTGCGTGTCTTTGCGTTCGCCCTGACGCTGGTCGTGGCCGGCACCGATCACGGTGTCTACGTCAGCCCGGACGGGACCGCGTGGACGCCATCGGGCCTGTCGAACAGCAGCATCAACGCGCTGGCCGCCGAGGCCATTCATGCCCCTGTGAGATTGATTGCCGGCAGCGACTCGACTGCCTCGAGCGGGACGCTGCCCCTGTACCAGAGCATCGACGGGGGTGCGACATGGACGCCGTTCACACCTCCGATCAGCGGCACGATCGCAGTCAAGATCACCGCGGGTCCGCTGCCCCCGACCGGCAATGTCCGGCCGCTGATCGTGGGGACGAATACCGGGCTCTTCGCGTCGACGGACAACGGAGTGACTTTCAACCCGCTGAGCGGCGGCGCCCTGCTGCCGGCCACCGACTACACGCAGGTCAGCTTCATCACCGACCACTACGACCGCTTCTACGCGGCGAGCGACGGCGGTGGATCGAGGTCCGGCGGGCTGTGGCGCAGCAATGATGCCGGTCAGAGCTTCGTCTCGCTCCAGCCGCCCGAGGCGTCGGTCACGGCCCTGGCGGTGTCAAACGACGAGAAGCCGGTTCTCTACGTGGCGACGTTCCATCCTTCGACGCACACGTCGTCGCTGTGGGTCTATCACGACACCGGCGGCACGCCGCAGGGACCTCCCTCGAATGCGTCGCCCGTAGCGAGCGGCAGCCGTACCACCCACCCCGGCAACGACTCGATCGTCAGTCAGATCCTTGGCGCGCCAGAGCTGCCGTACGTCGGGCTCGGCATCGGCGCCCTGGCCATCGTCATGATGGCGGTCGTGGCCCACCTGCGCGGCCGCTACAGGTAGATCGCTAGACTCCGCCTGGTTGACCACACCTCACGAGCGCCTGCGCGAGCTCGGCATCGCGCTGCCGCCGCCTCCGGCTCCCGCCGCGCTTTATTTGCAGACGCGCCTGGTTTCGATCGGTGGCGGCCGTTCCCTCATCTACGTCGCCGGACAGATCGCACGCGAAGGCGACCAGGTGCTTGCCGGCCGCTGCCCGGACGAGGTTTCGGTCGAAGAAGCCACGCGGCGGGCGCGGCTGTGCGCGCTGAGCGTGCTCGCCCAGATCGACGCGGCTGTCGGTCTCGACAGGATCCATGAGATGGCGCAGGTGATCGGCTTCGTGTTGTCGGCCGACGGTTTCGGGGATCAGCCCAAAGTGATGAACGGCGCCTCAGAGCTGTTGGTCGAAGTCCTCGGCGAGGCCGGCAAACACACTCGAGCGGCGCTTGGGACGAACGCGCTGCCCTTCTCGACGACGGTCGAGGTCGCCGCGGTGGCTGTTGTCCACACCGGCTGATCGAGGCGGCGAGTGACGCGGCGCCCGGGCGCCCTCCTCGCCGGCAGCCTCATCTATCTCTCGGTCGTCTTCGGCGTGATGCTGTGGCGCGGCATCTCGATCGAGCCGGAGTGGGTGGTCCTGGCGCTGCTCGTGATCGCGATCGCCATGGGGCGTGGTCTCACGTTCATCGCCGATTGGGGGCCGTTCCTGCTGTTGTTCTTCGCTTACGAGGCGATGCGCGGGTTTGCCTCCAAGACCGGATTCGCGCCGCATGACCTCTCGGGCCTCGAACAAGCCGTGTTCGCCGGAACGCTTCCCACGCTGACCCTGCAGCACGCCTTCTATCACGTCGAATCGGTCAGGCCGCAAGACGTGATCGCGATGTTCTTCTACTTCATGCACTTTCCGCTGCCCATCCTCGTGGGATTCGTCTTCTGGCTTCGCAGCCGCGAGCACTACCACCGGTTCATCGCCGCGCTCCTGCTGATGGCATTCCTCGCATTCGTGACCTACCTGTTCTGGCCGTCGGCGCCCCCCTGGTACCAGTTCCAGGAGGGACACGCGTCTAGCTCGATGGTGGTCCACAAGATCCTCAACGAGACGGTCGAGAAGTTCTGGGGCCCGAACTACTTCGTGTCGCCGCTCTACACGCACCTGAATCCAAACCAGTTCGCGGCCTTCCCGTCTCTCCACGCCGCGTTCCCGGCGCTGGCCGCGGTCTACGCGTGGAACCGTTATCGCGCGCTTGCGATCGGCTTGATCGCCTGGACGGCGGCGGTGCTGCTGTCGATCGTGTACCTCGGCGAGCACTACGTCGTCGACGCGCTGGACGGCTTTGTCTACGTGGCGGTGGCGACGGTGATGGTCGAGGGTTTTGTCCGGTGGCGGGCCCGGGCTAGGCCTGCCACACCTTCCGCATGATGGTCCGCGCCAGCTTGTCCGGGTCGTGGTGCGAGGGAATGCGGACGTTCACCACGTCCGACGGGATGAATCGCACCTCGGGGTTTCTGGTGGTGTCGACCGGCTGGAAAATAACAGGCGCCTGACCGCCCGTCGGCGGGTGCGCCGTGTTCGAGTTCACGAGCACGAAGTCGAAGAGGTTCGCGCCGACGTGCTCCCGGATCACGCGCAGGTAATCGTCGACGCCGTAGCCTTCGGTCTCGCCCGGTTGGGCGGCCACGTTGCAGATGTAGAGCTTCAGGGCCGGAGATGCCTTGATCGCCTCGACCATCCCCTCGACCAGGAGGTTGGGCAGGATCGACGTGTACAGCGAGCCTGGCCCGACGATGATGAGCTCCGCGCTGAGGATCGCCTGCGCCGCCTCGGGGTTGACCTGCACGCCGTCGGGCTTGAGGAACACGTGGCTGATGGGCGAGTTCTGTTTCGGGATCTTGGACTCGCCGACCACCGTGCTTCCGTTGATCGAGGCGACGAGGGTCACGTCCTGCAGTGTCGACGGGACGATCGTGCCCTTGACCGCGAGCACCTTGCCCGACTCGCGAAGGGCCTGCTCGAAGTTCCCCGTGACGTCGGCCATCGCCATGATGAAGAGGTTTCCGAACGCGTGGCCGTCGAGCGAGCCTTCTTTGAAGCGGTGATCGAAAAGCTGCTTCATCAACGGCTCGGCGTCCGCCAGTGCGATCAGGCACTGCCGGAAGTCGCCGGGAGGGAGAACGCGATACTCGTCGCGCAGCCGGCCCGATGATCCGCCGTCGTCGGCCACGGTGACGATCACCGACAGGTTCGATGTGTAGGTCTTCAGGCCGCGGAGCAGCGAGCTCAATCCTGTGCCGCCGCCGATCGCAACGATTCGAGGACCGCGCCCGCGCAGGCGGAATGCATGGATCACGTCGACCACGCTGCTCGTGCTGTTGCCGGGCAGGAATGGACCGAGGACCGACTGCGTGAGCTTGAGATAGCTGATCACCAGGAGGCCGACGCCCACAATGCCGAAGACGGTCGCGCGCGCCCAGTACGGCCAGAACTGGAGCGTGATGTAGAAGAAGATCCCCGGAAGGTGGAAGGTCTGGTAGACCTCCTTCAGGGCGTAGGCGACACCGAGCACCAGGACGAGCTCGGAGGTCATGAGCAGCAGGAGCCAACGCTTGATCTGAAGACCGGGCGTGAGCCAGCGAAGCCAAGACCCAGTTGATGAAAGCCTTCTGGCCATCTACCCCGCCTGCAACAACGTGTGGAAAACGTGCAAAGTTACTCTGGTACTACGCTTCCACTGAAGTATGCGGAGTTTGCGCCGGATCCGTCGCCTCATCCGGGTGGTCACTGTCGGCCTGGTGGTGGCAGCGGTCGCCACGGAGCTGTCCAAACCCGCAGCCGAGCGGACGTGGCAGGGCAAGGTGTTCGGCTCCGTTCCGTACGACTTCCGACCGCCGACGTGGCAGCGCATCCGGGAGGCGTACTGGAACCCTGAATCAGACCGCCTCTTCAGCGACCGTGTGTTCGGTGTGGGCTGGGCGATAAATCTCTACCGGGCGAAAACGCTCATGGAGAGCGCTTTCGGTAGGTTGATGGGCACGGAGGAGGCCGTCTCGATCCGGATGACCGTCACCGCAGAGGGTGGGGCCAAGAAGCCGGACGTCGTCATCACTCGGGAATAGCAACCCGCCGGGACGTCCTTAGAATGGTTCGCCCGGCCGGCTCCTGAACGGGACTTGGGGAGTGGCGCAACGGTAGCGCAGCTGACTCTGGATCAGAAGGTTGAAGGTTCGAATCCTTCCTCCCCAGCCAACAAGATATTGCGGCCGTTTCGGCGTGTAAGGACTCGCGGGTCAGGATTCACGTAGCACATGGTTGCCTGCGGATTCCGTCACGGTTCGGCCGCCAGCCTAAGTAGGCCCATATGGTTCCTGGCTATGCGGTCGAGCTCGGTCGAACTCCTCGCCCTTGTCCAGCACCAGACGGCGACGCATAGGCTTCGCAGCCTTCGCAGTAGCGACAGCAAGTCCTCGTCTACAAAGAAGGCGCCCGCGCCTAGTCCGGGCAACGCGCTCAGGTCCCATTCGAGCGGCCCTGAGCAAACAGACTCGAAGTCGATCAACAGATACCCAGCCTTGCTGACCAGTACGTTGCCTCGATGAGGATCCCCGTGCAGGGTTCGACACCTGAGCTTTCGATCGTGGAGCTCCGAGGTGATGCTCAGGTACTGGCTGCACAGAAAGTCACGGTCAAAGGTCGGGTGTGGGGAAGGGGCTGATTCGCCGAACAGGATTTTTGCGGTCCGCCTCACCTGGCGGTCCAAGAATGAAGGGAAGGTGTCAGGGTAGCTGTCCAGCGCCTCATGGACTTGCGCCAAGGCATGCCCGGCGCCCCCGCTTGTTGCAAGCGCGTCTGGATCGTGATCCTGATGACGCCAGAACGTCATCGCAAAGTCGCCCTGTACGTGCGGGCCCGGCGGCAGTTCTGGGCTCGGGCCAACCACTGGAGCGCCAGCGCGAACGAGGTGGCGTGCGATCTCGAGCTCGGTGGCCAACTTGCGCCAACCAAAGTCTCCAAACGAGGAGCGGCAGATCTTCGCCACGACCGGTGATGGCGCGAGGTGAACCACAACATTGTTGGCGTCGTGCAAGACCCGGGCCTCCTCGGACGCGATGCCGCGACGCTGGGCGATCTCATGGGCGGCCTGCACAGCAGGCCGGTTTCGGACTGAAATCGTATGGCCCATCGAACTGATGGGCACTGTCCACCGAAGGGGGCTTGTTCCGAATCGGGGACATACCCATTCGACACCCCCAAAGTTGTTGAATGACCGGCGGCGGGGGCCGCCTTAGGTTGGCATCGCAGTGGTTATTGCGGCGACTTCGAAGCGACTTCGCAGGGCGAGCTTGCCCAGGATGTTGCCCACGTGGTGCTCGGCAGTTTTGGGGGAGATGAACAGCTTTTCGCCGATCTGTGCATTAGTCAGCCCCTGGCCGATGAGATCGACAATCTCCCGCTCGCGCCGGCTGAGGGGCGCCAGCGGGTCCGCCGGAGGGCGGGGACTGTAGGACACCTTGGCACCGAGCCGTCGAAGGAGGGTCGCGCAGACCTCGGCCTCGGGCGCGTCCAGCCTTTCATAGATCGCGAGGGCGGCTCTGGCTTCGGTGATAGCCACGGGGGCGTCGGAATCCGCCAGGAGCCGCGCCAGCGCGAGATGGAGAGCGCCCCTGATCAGGACCTGCTCGATGAGCGCGACGGCTTGCAACCCCTCTTCCATAGCGGCACGCGCGCCGCTCACGTTCCCCGCTGCCGCAAGCACGTTGCCCATGGCCAAAGCCGCTTCGCCAATCAGCGCGGGTGATCGCGTCTCGCGCGCCAGGCGGTCGGCGGTCTCAGCGGCACGTTGGGCGGCATCGACGTCACCCCGCGCAATCTCGGCGTTCGCAAGCAACGCCAACAGCGGCACCGCTCTTACATGGTCTTCGCCGATTTGCCGCAGCGCCTGCTTCACCGACGAGACTGCATGCTCGAACTCACCACGGACGTAGTGCAGTTTCGCTCGAGTCGGAATCGCTTCCCACCGGTCGCCGCACGCGGCGAGCAGCTGCTCCGCCTCCCGCAGCCGGCCTTGCCGCACGCGGAGGTCGGCCAACGAAGCGCGCGACATGACACGGTGCAGAAAGAAACCGTTCCGACCGGCGGTCAGGCTGAGGGTTAGCGCGGTCTCGGCGTCGTCCCAGCGGCCAACCTGGCAGAGAAGGCTGCCGTACGTCGCCTGGCAGTGCGCAAACAGTATGGGTGCCTGCTGGTCGCTCGACGATAAGCCCGCCTCATCTAAGACCCGGAGCCAGGCGTCGGCCCGGGCGAGATCACCGATCCGTTCGCAGGCGGTCAGGGTGCAGCACGCAACCTGGCCGGCCGCGAAGGAATGGACCTCGCCGCTGTTGAGAATCGCCATCGCCTCATCGATCAGCTCCATGCCTTCGGCGCTGTGTCCGAGCGTGACGAGGGCCAGCCCTTGGTCAGCGAGCGCCTTGCACTCGAGGTCGAGGTCGTCGAACTTTCGCGCCAGCTTGACGGCCTCGGCCGCCTTGGTGGCGAGAGCCCCGACGTCGGTGACCGAACAGCCGACGAGACCCAGCTCGACCCAACCGCGCTCGATGCACTCTCCTTCGTCCGCCAACATGGTGCGCCCGCGCGAGAACCAGCCGCGGGCTGCGACCTGGTTGTTGAACCCTTCGAAATAAATTCGCCCAATGGCGGCAGCCGCAAGCGCAGCCCGCCGCTTGCGCCCCTGCTGCCTGAGTCCTCGGTAGGCGGCCTGTGCGGTCGCAAGCCCAGCGTCGAAGTCATGAACCATGTATTCGAGGAACGCCATCTCGAGCTGGACGTCAGGGTCGCCCTCGCGTTCGAACCGATCGAGCAGGTCGCGCCGCCGCTTCTGCAAGTCTGGAGCCTTCAAGGAAGCTCGGAGACCTGCGTTTGCTGCCGGCACGCCGCGCTTGAAGGGGAGTGTCTCCAGTTGGCTCATGTTCCAGGGCAAGCCTAGTCGCACGCCAGGCCTTGTGGGCCTGCGGCGCGCGAAATGGGGGACGCAAATGGGTGTCCCCCCGATGTTCTCCGCGCCGAGAGCGGGCAGGGTTGGCTCAGCCGCAAGAAGGCCGACACGTTTTTAGAAGGATTGTTCAGTCCGAAATCGACTTCACTCCTACGCGTCTCGCACGCCTGATTGGGTGCCCTCCCGTGCGACTTTCGGCCTGTGCAGACCGCAGCAGCGCGCCGGCTGACCAGCGCATGAGTTCGACCGCCTGCTTTCTCGAGAGGCCGGCGATGTCGGTCAACCACACGAGCGACTCGATCCCTGCAGCGCTTCTGACTGCGAGGATGAGCCGCCGTAGGTCGCGCTCCCCCATTTGCCCGCGCAGTGGAGAGAGCGCCTCTCCAATCCACCCGATCGCGCGGCCCTTGCGCAGCGGGAGCTCGCCGCGATGGCTCGGGTCGGGATCGAGTGAAAGGCGCAGCATCGTGCGCTGTTGGGCTTCCGTGTCGACGATGAGGTGCAGAAATGCAGTGACGACGGCATCCAACCGAGCAGCGACATCGGATGGGGCTGTATCAGGAAGTAGGGATCGCACCTCAATCTCTGGGTGCGCGGCAACCAGCAAGGCCCGCTGGTTGGGAAAGTAGCGGTAGGCCGTCGTCCGCGAGATGGAGGCCCTGGCCGCAGCCTCGTCGACCGTCGGCGTCTCGCCCTCAGCTACCAGTTCACGGGCGGCGGCCACCAGAGCGGTGCGTGTCCGGTGCTTCTGGCGCGTTCGGCCGTTCAGCTCATATGGGATTGACATAGACGTCAGGGTACTCTAGTCTCGTTATGGTACTTCAGTCCCATAAGCGCATCTAGGAGGTCCGTGATGGCAATGAGTAGGGTCGTTCCGATCGTACGTGTCGAGGGTGAGGGCGACAAGCTGTGGTTCTACGGTGGCGGTGTCCACACCTGGCTCGCCACCAGCGCGGAGACCGGAGGCGCGTTCCTGCTCTTCGACGATGTCATGACCAGGGGCAAGACCACGCCACTGCACTCGCACCCTGAAGTGGACGAGACCCTGTACATGCTGGAGGGCGAGATTCTGCTGAGTGTCGACGGCCTCGAGCAGACGCTCGGTCGAAACGGCGTGGCAATGGTCCCGCGAGGCGTTCCGCATGCATTCCTGGTCACGTCAGAGAGGGCACGCATTCTGTTTCTGGAGACGCCAGGCTCCAGCGAAGCCTTCTATCGCGGTGCCAGCGAGCCGCTGACCCCAGGCCTCGAGGCAACAGCTCCCGTCGACTTCGACCGCGTACGCGCCTCGGCGGCTCGGAATGGGGGCATCGAGATTCTCGGGCCACCCCCTTTCGGCAGCTGAACGCTGTCAGTTGGGTGCTGTGGTTGGATCAGAAAGTTGAAGGTTCGATCCCTTCCAGACCGAGCTGGAAGCGGCTGTCTACTACTGCTGTCTCAAAGCGCTTCAGAACTCGTCGAAGCATGCTGGGGATGGAACCTCCGCCGCCGTGAGGTTATGGGAGGAGGGCGGCGCTCTCTGTTTCGAGGTTGATGACGACGGCGCGGGTTTCGATGTCGAGAACAAGACATCTCGCACGGGCCTGACGAATATGAGCGACCGCCTGGGCGCGGTTGGAGGAACTCTGCTCATCGAGTCGTCGCCGGGTGTGGGCACTCGTGTGCGCGGCACCGTGTCGACTGGTGCCAGCACGCACCCAGGACACATGCCAGCCGAACCGCAACCTTGATGTAGGCACCGTTTCGGATCGGCCGCCAAAAACTCAGTCTCGTTGCATGTTCGTCAGCCCAGTTTTTCGAGCGGAGGCTTGAGCATGCAGCAACTCAGAGTCGTAATCGGCTTAGTCGTTGGAGTCGTCGGCCTCATCGCGGCCAGTGCGAGCCCAGCTGCCGCGTATGGCAACGGCGCCGCCTACCAGGTCGGCCTTTCACTCAACTGCCAGAACCCAGTCACATGTGTCGCCGGCCCGACCAACCCATTCGGGATCGGGGGCATATGGGGCTGGATCGTCGTCGACCAGGCCGGCAACGTTGATGGCGAGCTCGAGTTTCAGGGGCACCAGAACGCGAATCCAGCGCTGAACGGAACCGGCCATATCTCACTCAGCGGCTTCGCCGTGCCCACGACACAGCGCTTGCCTTTCATCCCAGCCGACCCCAACGGCCGCTATCTCTTGATCTTCCAGTGCGGGTCGACGGGCTGCCAGCCCTTCTTCGAGATCGAGGCCACCGGCGGTCACTACGCCCAGGACTTCGAGCCCGGCACCAACAGCGAACTCCAAATCGCGCAGCTTCCATGACTTTGGTTGGAGAAGCCGAAATGGTCCAACGAAAGTTCAAGGGCACTGTTCCCAGCTACTCGGCAGCTCTATTGACCCTCGGCGCCGCGGCGATCCATTTCGCCGCGGCCCCGGCCCACTTCTCGGAGTACCTGCCGTACGGCGTCTTCTTCGTCGGCCTGGGTTTCATCCAGGTCGATCTGGCGGTCGCACTGGTCTTGGCGCCGCGCCGCCGTATCTACGCGGCAGCCTTGATTGGGACGCTGACGGTCATCTGCATCTGGCTCTTGTCGCGAACCACTGGATTGCCGATAGCGCCACAGCCGTGGCGCCCGGAAGCGATCGCCTTCCCAGACTTCGCGGCGACGCTGCTCGAGGCGATCGCGTGCGTCTTGTTCATCCTCCGCCTGCGCCGCCGGACACCGAAGCGGCGCGGAGTGGTTCGTGTGACGCTGAGGACGGTTCCAGCGGCCCTGTTCGCGCCGCTGCTCGCGTTCGGCGGGGTCGGTGGCGCGCTTTCGCCAATGCCGGACGCTTACAACACCGCGCCTTACGTCGCGGGCCAGACTTCCAGATCAGTCGTCGACCTGGTCGCTCACGACGGCTCACAACCGCTCAAGGAGTTCAGGCTCACAGCGTCGCAGATCACAGTCGGCGGTCACAAAGCCCGGGCTTACAACGGCACGGTCCCTGGACCTGAGCTTCGCGTTGCGCAGGGCGATCGAGTGAGGGTGACGCTCGTCAACCACCTGCCCGACGCGACCTCCATTCACTGGCACGGGATCAATGTTCCCGACGCCATGGACGGCGTGGCCGGCATCACGCAAAACGCAGTGCCGCCGGGCGGCACGTTCACCTACGAATTCATCGCCGACCAGGCCGGCACCTACTGGTACCACTCGCACCAGGACGCCATGAACCAGATCCCAGACGGCCTCGTCGGATCGATCGTGGTCGAGCCGAAGGATGCGACGACGGCCCACGTCCGCGAGTACAGCGTTCTCGTTCATGCGCAGCCGGGAAGCGATGCGATCGAGGTCAACGGGACCTCCAGCCTGCACCTCGATGCCGCCCCGGGCGATACGGTCCGGCTGCGGATCACCAACGGAGCGGTGCCGGGCCTCGACCTTGCGCCTTTGACCCCGGTGCTCGTCGGAGCACCCTACGTCGTGGCGGCCCTCGACGGTCACGACCTCAACGGACCGCAGGAGCTGGGCCCTGAGCGCATCCCCCTGGGAATGGGCCAGCGCGCAGACCTCATGTTCACGATGCCGGAAACCGGGGCGGTGCGTCTGCTCGGATTGAAGCGAGTGATGTTCCCTTGGAACTCGCCTTCAACGCCTGTGGTCACGATCGGCGATGGACCGGCTCCGGCTTCGGTCAACGTCGCCTCTCTACCAAGATTCGACTTCACCCAATACGGGACCCCGGCCCCAGACCCGGTGGCGGACGCCGGCCAATACGACGTGACGCGAGAAATCATCCTCGGTGGAGGGATCGCCTTCCGCAACGGAAACGTCGACTTCACCGACACCTTCAGCGGAATGACCTCGCCCAACATCCCCCCGATCCGCGTGAGGGAGGGCCAGCTGGTCCGCCTGCGTGTCGTCAACCCCAGTGACCACAGCTCACATCCGATCCACATCCACGGCCACGTATTCACGGTCCTGGCGAAGAACGGTCACCCGCTGACGGGCAGCCCGGTGCACACGGACACGGTGTTGGTCGGCCCGCACGAGACGTGGGACGTGGCTTTCAAAGCCGACAACCCCGGCATCTGGATGCTGCACTGCCACATCCTCGAGCACGCCGCGGCGGGCATGAGCATGACCATAAATTACGACGGCGTCTCGACTCCCTTCACGATGGGCAGCCGCTCAGGGAACGTGCCGGAATGAGCACCTTCAAAGGAGGCAGCTGGTTCGAGCGCTATTCATGGACGGTCTTCGTCTTCTTCAGCGCCATCCTTGTCTTGTTTGGCGCGAGCGACCTGCCAGGCGCCCCGACCTCGACGTCACGCGAGAACGCGATCAACGAGCTCTTCATCGGCTTCCTCAGCGCCGCGATCGCGGTGATGGGACTGCGCCGCCGCCAGCGGTGGGCGTGGTTCGGGATGGCTTTGTGGCCCGTGTGGATCGTCGCTCAGGCGGTGCGGGCTGCGAGCACGGGCAAGACCGGCGAGATGACGACAGCCGTGGTTCTACTCGCCTTTGCGGTAGCGGCCCTGGCCCTTGCCTATCGGCCGGCCTTTCGTGATCCGCAAACGTAACGGTGAGATTGCCGTGGGCGGCCGGGCCTCGCCGGCCCGGCCGCCAAGCCGGCTGCACTGTCGATTTGTTTGGTCAGGCCCGCAGGCCGTGACGGCTGATGACATCCGCCAGCCATTCCGTCTCAACAAAGCGTTGGCCGTAGCCGGCGGCCAGCTTGGCGATCGCTTCCCGGTTTGACCATCCGCCCGGCAGGGTCGTCTCCTCTTCGAAGAATCGGATGTATGCCCCAGGCGAGATGTATTCGAAGAGCACCGACGGCTCATCGGTCGGGTTCCAAATCGCGTGAACAATGTTCCGCGGTTTGAGAAGCACGCCACCCGGACCTAGTTCGAATTCCTGATCGCCGACTCGAGCGCCCAACCGGCCGCGAATCACGATCGTCATCTCATCCTCGCGGGTGTGGATGTGAGGGGGGATCAACATCCGGGGCGCAAGCCCGCCTTGGACCAAGGCGAACCGACCTGCAGAGTCTTCGCTCGCGACCTTGTAGATGAAGTGGTCGCTGTTGGGCATCGGCCTCCCCTCGCCCAGGTTAAAAGCCGCAGGTTGAAACGTACGCTCGGCAACCTCATGAACTGTCACGTGAATTTTCCTCCTTTAGTTTGCCTCACTAGTGATATTCTCTAGTGAATGTCGCTAGTATCAGTATCTTGATGGCCGCTGTCAAGCCCAAACGCGAAATCGGGGTTCGTAAGACGCGGGCACGCGAGACCCGCCGAAGGATGCTCGGGGCGGCCCGCAAGCTCTTTGCCGAGAACGGCTACGTGGCGACCACCATGGCGGCGATCGCCGACGAAGCCGGGGTCGCGGTGCAGACCGTGCATTTCACTTTCCACACCAAGGCGGACTTGCTGCAGGAGCTGGTCAGGGTGGTGTCGGCGGGTGAGGATGACCCCAAGCCTGTGATGGATCGGGAATGGGCCCAGCAGGCCGTTGCCGCGGCGGATCCCCAGCGCAGCCTTGCTCTAATGGCGGAGTACGGGACCGAGATCTTCCGGCGAATGGCGTCGCTCAGGAAAGCAATCGAAACGGCCGCATCTCTGGATCCCGACATCGACGCCCTGTGGCGATCGATCGCAGTCGCTCGCCGCGGCGGGATGAGGCGCATCCTGGCGGCCATCGATGCAAAGGGCGAGCTCGACCCGCGCCTCGGGCCAGATCGAGCGGCCGACATCGTTTCTGTGATCCACAGCCACGAAGCGTTCCTCGGCCTGACCGCCGCGGCCGGGTGGTCAGTCGAGGAATACAAGGTCTGGAGCTATATGACGCTCTGCGACCAACTGCTAGCTCGGCGGCCAGGCAAGCGGCGCCCGTCTCGGCTCGCCTCGGCGGCCGGCCTTTCATTCCAAGGTCTCATTTGATAAGTCACATCGGCAGCGTTTCAAAAACGGTCACCTTGCGTCCGTGCTTCAACAGCGGGCAAAGACCGGCGAGCTCCGTCGCCGCCGCCAGCGAATCCGCCTGGACCAGGTTGTAACCCGTCGCGTTGGGGCCGATCGCGTCTCCGACTCCATCGTCGGAAACCGTCCTGGCTCCGGTGAAGGGCGCGCCCGGATCGACCAAAGCAGACCCCAACGACCGGTACCACTCGGCCATCAAGGCCATGCCGGCCGCACGGTCTTGCTCGCTGTCGGCCGACGGACCGTAGACGACGAACAGGTACTTCTTCATGCATCTCCTCCTATTGGTGAAAGGCCATGGCCTGTGAGCAGATAGGCGCCACTCTCTCCATCGGCCGTTGTCGCAAGCCGGACAAACGCCGCCCCCGCGATCGCGGGCGTTACCGGATCGCCCATGCGACGGAGGTATTCCTCCTCGCTTACCCCCTCGCGAGCGGCGTACGCCAGGACGGCCGGTCGACCGAGCTCGGTCGCCGGCGTCAGCCTGGGCAGCACCGCGGTGATCCCGATGCCGAGCTTGAGCCGCTTTGACTCCTGTGACGCGTAGGCCGCGACGAAGCGCTGGGTCGCCTTCGCCCCGGCGTAACCACCGCTCAATGGCGAGCCCATCAGCGCCGCACCGCTGCTCATGACGATCACGCGGCTGCCCTCGCGCAGGGGGAGAAGGAGGGCCTCGCGCAGCCAGCGAAAGGTCATCCGAACGTCGGAATGCCAATTGACGGAGAACGTCTCCCACGTGTGCAGGTGGATGGGGTGGAGCAGCGGGGCTGCACCGGCGACAAGGGCAAGCACGTCGGGGCGGTGCTCAGCGATCAGGTTGCCCGCGACCACCGGATCCGCGGCGTCGGCAGCGACAACACCGGGAGCCGGATTGCGCGCCACGCCGATCACCGCGGCGCCCTCTTCGGTGAACGCGTTGGCGATGCCCAGGCCGAGGCCTCGACTCGCGCCGACGACCAGCGCAACCTTGTCTAGAAGTAGCTTCATTCTCGACTCCTCCAACCACATAGACGCGGGCCGCTGACAGGATGGTCAGCGAACGGCGTCCATTAGGGCAGAGGGATTGAATCCGCAGTCAACGGCACCCGAAAGTGAGCAGGACCTTCTGGACGCGTTGGCCCGAGGCGAAACGCAGGCCATCGCGACGCTTTACATGCGGCACGGCGGGCGGATGGTGGCGTTCGCGAGCAGATACGTGCGCAATCCAACCGCGGCCGAGGATGTGGTCATCGGCCTGCTCGGCCGGTGGCTAGAGCGGCCGCCGCACGTGCGGGATGCTGAGCGCATGAGCGCCTTCCTGGCGACGAGTGTGTACCACGCGGCCATCGACTGGATACGCCGTGAACGAGCCGAGCAAGGACAGCCACCACGCGCCGGCTCGGCCGAGCAGCCGCCACGGGCGCACGACGACCGAGTCAACCTGCGCAGCCGGCTCGCAATCGCGCTCGCCAAGATGTCGCCGCGGGAGCGTCTATTGCTCGAGACGCACTACGGGCATGCCCTGACCACTGAAGAGTGCATCGAGCAGCTTGGGATCAGCCGCGCCGCCTTTCATCAGCGATTGCACCGGGCGCGGTCGCACCTGGCCGAGCTGCTGGAGGCCGAAAATGACGGTCGCTGAGCTCGATGCCATGCTGGCTACAACCGACCTGCCGGTGCGTCCCGAGACGCTGGCGGAAGCGTGGGAGCTCGCCGAGGTTCGAGAACGGCCGCGCCGGGTCCTGCTGCTGGTCACGATGCGCGCTCGACCCGGCGCCGAAGCCCGCTTCGAAAGATCCGCGCGTGAGTTCGTCGCGTCGACGGGCGGCCTGGCCGGCTCGCTCGGCTCGACACTTCACCGTTCGCCCGATGACCCGCGGACGTGGTTTTTGCTCGAACGGTTCGCGACCGAGGAGTCGTTCGCGCGGCATATGGCCAGCGACTACTTCGCGCGTTTCCAGGTCGACCAGGCGGGGTTGCTGGCAGAGCCGGTGACGGCGCTGTTCCTCGAGCGAGGAGTCTAGGTCTGTCTGACAGCAATCACGAGTCGTGCTTCCGCTCGAGGACGACGACCGGAATCAGCCGTTCGGTCCTCTTCTCATAGTCGGCGAACGACGGCCAGATCTTGATCATCTCCTTGTAGAGGCGGTCGCGCTCAGCCCGGCTCTCGACGACCCGGGCCCGCGCGGTGAACTTTTCGGTCCCACCGTCCGTGACCGCCTCGAGCTCGACGTCGGGGTTGGCCTTGACGTTTCCGAACCACGTTGGGTTCATCGGCGACCCGCCCTTCGATGCGACGACGACGTAATCGCTTCCCTCGCGGCCGAAGACGAGCGGCGTTGTGATGAGCTCTCCACTCCTGGCGCCCTTCGCGGTCAGCAGCAGCAGGTTGTCGCCCCACATGCCGACGCCACGCCCCTTCTTCTCATGAAACTCGGCGATCGTCTTCTGATTGAACGGACTTGCTTTCACGCAGGACAAATCTACGTCTCTGACATCGAGAATGGAGCGGTGCACTCGCCCGTCGTGCTGCTGCTGATCGCCGGGGCGACGGTGGGGGTCGTGCATGCCGCCCTGCCCGATCACTGGGCGCCCATCGCAGTCGTCGCCCGCGCCCAGGGGTGGAGTCTCGCCCGCACCGGTCGCATCAGCCTGCTGGCGGCCGGCGGACATGTCGTCGCGTCGCTGGTCCTGGGAGGCGTCATAGCGGTGATCGGCCTGCAATTCTTGCACCAGTTCGAAAACCAGCAGGCTCGCATCGTCGGAGCGGTGCTTGTCGTAACGGGTGCTGCATTCTTCGCCTGGGGACTCACCGGCCGCGGCCGTGCTCACGACCATCGCTGGCACGAGCCAGAGGAACATGACGATCACGAAGACGACGGGCCCGGGCTCGAGCTAAAAGCCGAGCCACACGAGCATCAGTACGCGGCGACCATGATCGCCGAGGTCAAGGGCTCGCATGTGCACGAGCACACGCATGGCGGCCGGCGCCACTCACATCGTCACAATCACGAGGCCTTCATTCACGCTCGCGCCGACCTGATCGCGAAGAGGTCGGCCGAGCAAAGCCTTGTCGGCCGGTTGACAGCGATCATCGTCCCCTTCGGGGTTGCTGCTTCTCCCGACCTGACGTTCCTACCGGTCGCCGCGGCGGCGAGCGCCTACGGCCAAAGCGTTGTCGCCGGCGTACTTGGCGTTTTCGCAGTCTCCACCGTGGTCGCCTTCGTCGGCCTTGCCGTCGGCGCGACCGCGGCGGGCTACCACATGCGGGGAGAGTGGCTGGAGAACAACGCCAACACGATCACGTCGCTCCTCCTGATCGCCGTTGGCGTGTTCGTCTTCATGGGTCTCTAACCAATGCACCCGAGCTCGATCTTGCTCATGGGTGTCCGAATCTACGGGTCGACCTGGCCTCGCGCAATCCATCGATGTATGGATGGCGGAGGGAGGAGTACCGTTCCGCCCTGATGGCCGAGGCAACCAAAGACGGTGCGTTCCTGCAGGCGCTGAACGCTGAGTTCTCGATGCTGCAGGGGGCTCGCGCGGCGACCATCTCCGAGAGCTCCTCGCGGTCGGGCCTCTACATGACGACGCTGTCCGGCGCGGTGGTCGCGCTCGCCCTGGTCGCCCAGGCCTCGAAGTTCGGCGAGACCTTTTTCATCTTCGCCCTCGCGATCATGCCGGTCGTCTTCTTCCTTGGCGCCGCGACCTACTACCGCCTTCTGCAATCCGGCGTCGAGGATGTCATCTACGCCCGAGCCATCACCGACATTCGCAAGTTCTTCGGCGAGATCGACCCGTCCCGCGCGAGCTTCTTTCAGGCTTCGGGGGTGAACTTCGAGGGGCTACGAGGTGTCGGCCTGTGGCGTCTTCGATGGCAGCAGTTCCTGTCCGCCGCGGCGACCGTGGCGATCGTGAACGGCGTGGTCGGCGGCGCGTTCGTTGCCCTCGTCGTGGCTTACTTCGCGCATCCCGGGGCGTTCGTTTCGATCGTGGTCGGCGCGATCGCCGCCGCCATCCTCGTCACGGCCTTTCTCGTCCACCAATGGCGGACGTGGATGCGAGTCGCCGTGGCCCTGAAGACGTGATCAGCTCCTGGCACGACTACTTCGTGATGGTCGGCGGCGGATCCGCCGCGCTTACGGGTCTTGTCTTCGTGGCCATGACTCTGCACCTGGAGGAGATCGTCGGCAACCCGGTGCACCGGCATCGCGCGCGTACGATCCTCACCGGCTTCACGGCGGTCTTCATCCGCAGCGCGCTCGTCTTGATGGGCGGCCAGGATTTCAGGGCCGTCGCGGTCGAGCTCATCGCGGTCCTCACCGTGGTCGAGCTCATCCTCTACTCGAGCATCCGCCAGGCCATGAGCAGCGCCGACCGGAGCGTGCTGTGGCGGACGATCGGCAGCTTCGCCTGCCTTGTGTTGGAAGAGGCGGGCGCCGTCATCTTGTTTTTCGGCAACGCGTGGGGTCTCTACGTCGTGGGGCTGGGGATGATGTCGTCATTCATCTTCATGGTCACGGGCGCGTGGCTGCTGCTGGTCGGCGTCAGCGCGATGGAAACCGCCGGAGCCGCCAAGACGCGATAGCGCCGGCCCCGATCGACAAGTTCAGCGCACCAGGCGAGAGGTCAAAGCGTTGTCGGCGTAGGACGACCCCGACGCGGCGCCGCGGTCCTATAGTGCGCACTTGATCCCGTGAAGGTCCCCTCCTTGCCAGGCCGAGTCGAGTGGCCTTCGTAACCCGGCTCTCCCTCCGACTCGGTGTCGTCGTCATCCTGGGCGTCGTCCTGCTCTTCGGCGCCGGGATCTTCGCGGCCACCCAGGTTCAGCAGGACCTGCTGCCGGACATCTCGGTGCCCGCGATCATCGTCATCACTCCCTACCCGGGCGCCTCGCCAGAGGTGGTCGACGGTCAGGTCACGATCCCGGTCGTCAACGCTATGCAAGGTGTGAGCGGAGCCGACACGGTGCAGTCGACTTCGAGCCAGGGCGCGTCACTTGTGTTCGTCCTTTTCCGTGACGGCGTCGACCTGAAGGCGGCCGAGCAGAATGTCAACAGCGCCCTGGCCAGGATCCGGCCGCTCCTGCCGGCGCAGGCGCTGTCGTCGACCGTCCAGACCTTCTCGACCAACAGCCTGCCCATCCTCGAGTACGCCGTGTCCGCGGACGAGCCGCTGGGCGACCTTGCCGGCCAGCTGCGCGCCCAGGCCTTGCCGAAGCTGAAGGGACTGGCCCGTGTCTCCTCGGTGGTCCTGACGGGCGCGCCGACCGATGAGGTGGACGTCACGCTGGATCCCGCCAAGCTCGCGGTGCGGGGCGTGACGCTGGTGCAGGTTGCCCAGGCGCTGCAGCAGGCGAGCATCGTCCAGTCGGTCGGCTCCTTGAAGCAGGGCTCGGCGACCATCCCACTCCAGGTCTCGGGGGCGCTCACGAGCACGGACCAGATCGGGAAGATCACGGTGACGCCGCAAATCGCCGTGGGAGGACGCCCGGCACCGCCAGTCGCCATCAATCAGCTCGGTACGGTCACAGTCGTCTCGCTTCCGGCCGACACCATCACCCGCACCAACGGCAAGCTCAGCATCGGGCTGCAGATCATCAAGGGCCCGAACACCAACACCGTGACGGTCGCGAACGAGGTGTCGGGCGCAGTCCCGGGGATCGAATCGTCGATCGGCCACGGTGTCCACTTCGACACGATCCGAGACCAGGCGACACCGATCACCCAGGCGATCGGCGACATCCTTCGAGAGGGCTTGCTCGGCGCGGTGTTCGCCGTGCTCGTGATCTTCGTCTTCTTGCGCAGCGCCCGCGCGACGGTGGTCGCCGCGATCTCGATACCTCTTTCGCTGCTCGTCGCCCTGATCGTTCTCTGGTGGCAGGGCATCACGCTCAACATCCTCACGCTCGGCGGGATGATGGTCGCGATCGGGCGTGTCGTCGACGATTCGATCGTCGTGCTCGAGAACGTCAGCCGCCACGTCTCCGAAGGTGAGAAGCCTCTCGTGGCCGCATACACAGGCGCGCGCGAGATCGTCACCGCGGTCGCGTCGTCGACTCTGACCACGGTCGCCGTCTTCCTGCCGATCGCATTCCTCACGGGAATCGCCGGCGACTTCTTCCGCCCCTTTGCGCTCACCGTGGTGGTCGCGCTGCTGGCGTCCCTTGTCGTCGCTGTCACGGTCGTGCCGCTGCTCGCCTCGCGCCTGCTGCCCGCGATCGGCGCCGAGGGCGTGGAGCGCCGGTTGAAGTGGAACTGGATCCACCGCATCTACGTGCCGGTGATCCAGTGGGCGACCGGCCATCGCCTGCTGACGATCGGCGCCGCGGCCGCGTTCTTCATCGCGTCGATGGCGCTGATCCCGCTGCTGCGTGTCAACCTGCTCGACCAATCGTCCAGCCCGACCTTCCCGGTCAGCATCACCATGCCCGAGAACTCGACCCTGCCGCAGACCGACGCCGAGACCCAGAAGGTCGAGGCGCTCATCGCCGGCGTCCCAGGCATCAGCGCATACCAGGCGACGGTCGGGGGTCAAGCGGATCCCTTCGCCCCGCCGGGCACTGTGCCCGCAGACCCCACGCAGGCTTCCGTGCTGGTGCTCATCCAGGACGGGCAGTACGACAACGCGCTGTCAGGGGTGAAGCGCGCTCTCAACGCTTACCTGGGCCCGGCGAAGGTGCAGGTGGGGCAGGCGCAGAACAGCTCGAACAGCGGCAGCAGCCAGATGCAGGTCGATGTTCGCGCCCCCGACCAGGCGACGCTCCAGGCCGCCAATGACCAGGTGCTCGCGGCGCTCGGTAACGTGCAGGGCCTCGCGAGCTTGAAGTCGAACCTCGCGATCTCCAAGCCGCAGTACCAGCTCACGCCGACCGACAAGCTGGCCGCCTCGGGGCTGAGCATCCAGACCCTCGCCGCGCTGGTCGCGCAGCAGATCAACGGCGTAGTCGCCGCGCAGGCCAACCTGCCGCAGGGCACGATGCTCGTTCGGGTCCAGCTGCCACCCGGGACAGCCGACACCGCCGACGCCCTGGCGAAGCTCCCGATCCCGACTGCCCAGGGCGTCGTGCCGCTCGCCACCCTGGCCACGATCAAGCTGGTCACCGGACCGCAAACCGTGAAGCGCGTCAACGGCGACCGCGACGCGACCATCACCGGGACCATCACCGCCAACGACACGCGAGCGGTGCAGGCCAGCGTCAGCAACGCGCTGGCCGGGGTCTCCCTTCCACCGGGAGCTTCGATCTCGACCGGCGGCGTGTTCGCCCAGCTGTCGACCGTGCTGACCCAGTTCGCGCTGGCGCTGCTGGCCGCGATCGGGCTCGTCTACCTGATCATGGTCGCGACCTTCCGCTCGCTCCTGAAACCTCTGGTGCTGCTGGTCTCGATCCCGTTTGCCGCCACCGGCGCGATCATCGCCCTGCTCGTCACCGACACCTCGCTCTCTCTGCCCGGCCTGATCGGGATCCTGATGCTCACCGGGATCGTGGTCACCAACGCGATCGTCTTCCTCGACCTGGTGGAGCAGTACCGCGACCGGGGGCTCAACCTGCATGACGCGATCATCGAAGGCGGCCGCCACCGGCTGCGGCCAATCCTGATGACTGCCTTCGCGACCATGCTCGCGCTCGTCCCGCTCGCGGTGCTGGGAGGAGGCGGAGGCATCGGCGGCGCGTTCATCAGCCGGCCGCTGGCCATCGTCGTCATCGGCGGGCTGTTCACCAGCACCGTGCTGACCCTCGTGCTCGTCCCGGTGCTCTACTCGCTGGCCTCACGTTTTGCCGGCCGGCGCTCGACCGCCGACCTCGATGCGCTGCTCGACGCCGCGGAAGACCGCCGCTTCACGCCGCTGGGTCATCGCACTGGCGGGCAGCTCGCCGCTGCGGTTCCCGCCGAGTACGCCTTCGTCATGACGCTGGAGCCGGAGCCCGGCCTGCCTGGCGACCGGGCGGTGCTGGACAAGATGGCGAAGTACGGGCTCAAGGTCGAGCCGGTGGCCGGAACGGCCAAGGTGCGCATCGGCGTGCCGGCAATTCGAGCCGCCTCGCCGGCCGAGGCGGCGGACAAGGCACGGGCACGAGTGTGGGGGCTGGTGCCCGCGACCGGGTATCGATTGTCGGATCCCGAGCCTGTGTCAGGTGGAGCCCCTGACGGCGTGGGGCCGGCGCCATCGCCGGCCCCGCCGTCAGCGGTTAGGGGTTAGCGCTCCGCGGAGTTTGATCTGCCGGCGGTGCCGGCGGTGCCGGCGGTCTCGGCCTCCTGGGCCTCGACGATCTCGCCTTCGATGTTGATCACGATCTCGTTGCTGACGATGAACTTACCGTCCAGCACCGCGTCGAACTTCATGTTGAAGTCCTTGCGGTTGATCTGGGTCTCTGCCGCGTAGCCGATCCGGTGGCCCATCGCCGGGTCGTTGAACTCGCCGTACTTGACGACGTTCAGGGTCACCGGCTTGGTGACGCCCTTGATGGTGAGGTCGCCGGTCAGCTTGTACTTGTCCTGGCCCGCAGGCTCGATCTTCGTGCTCTTGAAGGTCATGGTCGGGTATTTGTCGATCTCCAGGAAGTTGGACGATCGCAGGTCGTTGTCGCGCTGCTCGTTGTGAGTCCGAATGCTCGAAGTGTTGATCGCTGCCTCGACCTTCGTCCGCTCTGGGTGGTCGGGATGGATCTCGCCTGTCGCATTGACCTCTGCGAAGTGGCCTCGCACGGTCATCATGCCGAGATGCTTGGCCGAGAACTCAACTTGCGTATGAAATGGATCGAACTTCCAGGTTCCCAATTGAATTACCTCCTCGGGGTTTAGATCCCAGATCCGCATGCCTGGTCCATCAACCAGCTACCAACCGGTTGGAGACTCCATTTATTTCTACCGCGTTCGATGGTTCGCGTGCGGCGGTATAGTTCGCGCCCAGTGAGCGAGCCGATCGCCCCGGGACTCCGCTACAGCTCGAAAGCGCAGGAGCTGTGGGCGCTGATGATCGAGGGATTCGCCAGCTGGGAGGTCCGGATGAACTCCGTGGCCGCCGACGCAGACCTGTCACCGGTCTCGGCGTGGGCCCTCGTCCAGCTCGATCCCGAGGCCGCCATCTCCCAGAAGGAGCTGGCCGCGCGCCTTCACTGCAACCCCTCGACGGTCGTCGACCCGACCGACCGCCTGGAGGACGCGGGGCTGGTCATCCGCCGGCCGAAGGCCGCTGACCGGCGGGTCAACGTGCTGATCGTCACCCCAAAGGGGCGCAAGGTCAGGGCGACGCTGATCGACCGCCTCCTCGAACCGCCCGAGGCCTTTCTCAGGCTGCCGGCAAGGGAGGTCGAGCGCTTCCGCGACGTCATGCAGGAGGCGATCGCGGGCACGCCGTCGCGAGGCCGAGGGCGGCGACGCGCCTCATAGCCGGCACCCTCGCCCTGGGACTTCTGTCTCTGGTCCTCGTCGGATGCCGGACGCCGGGCGCTGCCACGGCCACCGCCACCACGACCGCTGCCGGCGCGGCGCCGGTGGACTGTCCCGCGGGGAAGCCTCAGCGCATGGGACTGAACAACTTCGGGGCGTACATCGGGACGTGGCAGGCCAGTCACCGCCAGGTCCCGCTGTCGACTTCGTACTACACCACCGCCACCGTGCCAGGCCGCGTCACGGTTTGGTGCAGCGCCGACGGATATGTCGTCGCGGAGGAGATGCACCTGATGTTTCACGTCACCGCGGGCGGAGCGTTTCAAATCGCGCTGACCGAGCTGCCGGCTGACTCGACCAAGGTCTACGACCATCTGCATGCCGGGTGCCGTTCGCTCCAGTACCAGTCGGCGCGATTGGCCGAGCAGCTGGGCGCTGACGACGGCGACGGGCTGGCCGACATCAGGTTTCATGGCGACGGCCCGGCCTACAGCGCCGCCTCGATTTCCCTGGTCAGGATCGACCTTGGCGAAAAGTTGGGCGTCGACACCGGTGCATGCGGGTGATGGAATCTGGCTGGCCGCTGGGCGCCGTCGAGCTCAAGGTTCTCGACCTCGAGCGCGCGGTCACTTTTTATGAATGGTTCGGCCTGCGCCGGATCGGTGGCGACGACCAGCACGCCGTCTTCGGAGCAGATGGCGGGCCGATTCTTCGCCTGACGGCCCTGCCCGGAGGACAAGAGCGGCCGAGGCACACGGCGGGGATGTACCACTTCGCCATCCTGCTGCCCAGCGAGCAAGAGCTGGGCGGCTTTCTTGGGCGCACGCTCGAGGAGAGGCTCCCCCTGACCGGAACGGCCGACCACTTCGTCAGCCAAGCTCTTTACTACGACGACCCCGAGGGGAACGGCATCGAGGTCTACGCGGACCGGCCTCGCTCGGAGTGGCAGTACCCGAACGGAAGGCTCAACATCGGCACCGACCACCTGGATTTCGAGCGTCTCCTCCGCCACGCCTCACCACCGGAGAAGAAGTTCTCCGAGGCGACCGTGCTTGGGCACGTCCACCTCAACGTCGGCGACCTGGACGTCACCCAGGCCTTCTACGAGTCGCTGGGGATGGAGCTGACGGCCGAGGCAGGCCACGTGATGAGGTTCCTGAGCTGGGAGGGCTACCACCACCATCTCGGGATCAACCTCCTGGAGGGCCGCGGGGCCGCCCCGGTCGCGCCTGACGTGCGAGGGATACGGAGCTTTGAGGTCCGTGGGCTCGACCCGCCGCGTACCGACCCGAACGGGATCCTGGTCACGCTGCCCGCCTGAAGGAGCCGCTGGCGGTTCGTCGGGTAACCCATCGAGCGTCCAAACCCGTTGTCCTTGAAAAATCGTCGTGTAGGCTATGGAGCCGCATGCCCGACGTCCTCCTGATCCTCGCCATCGCCATCGAGGTCGCCTTCTCACTCCTGGCGATCCGGACCATCGTGAGCTGGATCCACCAGCCCGACCGGCGCCACCGCAGCCTGGCCCTTGCCCTTGGCTCGCTGGCCGTCCTGATCCTCGTGTCGCCCGCGTTCGGCGGTGCCGGCATCGCCAGTCAGGTTGTGACCGACCTCGGGGCTGTTCTCTTCCTGGTCTCGGGTTACGGCCTGGTCATGTTCCGGGACTCCTTCTTCCCGTACAGCACCTTCTGGAAGTGGGTTTTGATCGGTTTGATCGTCCTGGTAGGCGCGCTTGCCATCACGCTCCAGCTACCGGCGAACCCGGACAGCCCTCACTCGCCCGCACAGACGCTAGCCCTGGTCGCGCTGATCGGGGTGTGGGCGTACTGCATCCTCGAGCCGACCGTGACGTTCTGGCTCGCGGCGCGCGGGAGGCCCGCGGTCGAGAAGGCGCGCTTGCGGGCGATCAGCACGGGATACGCGGGCCTGCTGCTGGTCGTGGTCTTCGGCACGATCGCCGGTTCGCTCAACGGTGCGCTCACGGTCATCGTCGACCTGCTCGCGCTTGCCATCGTGCCGGTGCTCTACGTCGCTTTCTTTCCTCCCGCCTGGCTGCGGCGGATCTGGCGACAACCTGAAGAGGACGAGTTCCGCCGTGCCCTTCACGGCCTTCTCCTCTACAGCCCGGACCGCGCGACGCTCGCGGACAGGGCGCTCAGCTGGGCGGAGCGGCTGGTTGGCGGTGAGGCGGCCTACGTGGTCGACTCGGACGGCTCGATCCTCGCCGCGCGTGGGATGACGTCCGCCGACGCCGCTGCTTTAACCAGGCGGTCCGACCTGGTGAAGCATCGAGCTGACGGGCATGCGCCGTGGCAATCGGGCTCGACGGTGGTCGCTCCTCTCGACCTCAGCCAGGGCTGGGGCGCGATCGTGATAGTTTCAGGACGGCTCAGCCCGATGTTCGGAGACGACGAGCTGAGCCGGCTCCGCCAGTACGCCGCGAGCATCACGGCCGGCCTGGACCGGGTGCTGATGAACTCCAGGATCGCCGCGCTCGAGCGCGCGAAGACCGATTTCTTGAACATCGCCTCGCACGAGCTGCGCGGCCCGATGACCGTGATCAAGGGTTACCTCACGATGCTGGATGCCGGCGCTCTCGGCGACATTGCGCCCAAGGCGCGCTCGGTCCTTCCTCTTTTGATCTCGAAGTCGGACGAGGTCAACTGGATGATCGAGCAGATGATCGAGGCCTCGCGTCTGGAAGAGGGTCGCCTGGCGCTACGTCGCCGGCGGATGGACATCGTCGAGCTCACCGATTCGGCCATCGACGGCGTGAAGATGCTGATGAGCGGCCACGAGCTGAAGGTCGACGTACCCGTGGAGCCCATCGAGGCGAACGTCGATCCAGACCGCTTCCAGATTGTGGTTCGCAACCTGCTGAGCAACGCGGCTAAGTACTCGCCGTCGGGCACCGACATCGTGGTGGACGTTCGGCGAGGCGACGACAGCGCTTTCGTTTCGGTGCGCGACCAGGGAGTCGGCATCACGAAAGAGGACCAGGCGAGGCTGTTCACCAGGTTTGGCCGGATCGAGACACCGGCCCATGTCCAGGGCACGGGACTCGGCCTCTGGCTGTCGCGCGAGATCGCCCGGATGCACGAAGGCGACCTCACCGTCGATTCGCGACCCGGCGCCGGAAGCAACTTCACATTCACGGTGCCGCTCAGCCGGTAACCTCAGTCGCAGTGATCCCTGACGCGGTGGCGCGTTTTGAGCCGCGCCGGCCTCTCGACCTCGCGCTGACCTTCCACCTCCTCGGAGCCGGTTCGTGGCGTCGCGGCGAAGGCGGCGACTTCTGGCACGCGACGCGCACGCCGGCGGGCGCGGCGACGATGCAGCTCAGCCGGCACGAAGGTCTCGTCGACGTGAGGGCGTGGGGGCCGGGCGCTCGGTGGGCGGTCGAGCACGCACCTGTGCTCTGCGGCGAGCATGATGACGACTCGGCTTTCGTGCCGGCGCATCCGCTCATCGCGCGGCTGCACCGGCAGACGCCCGGCATGCGCATGCCTCGAACGCACGCAGTCTTCGAGGCTCTCGTGCCGTCGGTGCTCGCGCAGCTGGTTGCCGGGGTCGAGGCGCGGTCCTCGTATCACCGATTGGTGGCTGCGCTCGGTGAGCGCGCCCCGGGTCCCGCGGACCTGATGCTGCCGCCATCCCCCCAGGTCCTCGCCCGTACGCCCTACTGGAGCTTCCACCGTTTCGGTGTCGAGCGCAAACGGGCCGAGGTGATCATGCGCGCGGCGCGCAGCGCGAACCGCCTGGAAGAGATCGTGTCGATGGACATCGAGAGCGCGTATCGCAGGCTGCGGGCATTTCCCGGCGTCGGACCATGGACGGCGGCGAAGGTTGCCTCCGTGGCGCTGGGCGACGCCGACGCGGTTCCGGTCGGCGACTACCACATCCCTCACATCGTCGGCTACGCGCTCGAAGGGACCCCGCGCTCGACCGACGAGCGCATGCTCGAGCTGCTCGAGCCTTACCGGGGCCATCGCGGCAGGGTGATCAGGCTGTTGATGCAGGCGGGCATCAGCGAACCGAAGTACGGACCGCACAAGCCTTTGAGGAACATCGAACGGAACTGACGCCGGTCAGGCGTCGAGGGTCGCCAGCTCCTCCTCGACCAGGTCGATCAGCTCCCTCATGCCTTCGCTGTCGAAGATCAGGCGCGCGCCCGCCTCGCGATACAGCTCCGGCAGCGGCTTCGTGGCGCCAAGCGCGAGCGCGGCCCGATACCGGCGCACCGCCTCCCCCTGGCCGGACCGGCTGTTGCGCCAGACCTGCAGCGCGCCCAGCTGAGCGATCCCGTACTCGATGTAGTAGAAGGGGTATTCGAAGAAGTGCGGCTGGAAGTACCAGCGCGCGATACGTTCGGCGTCGAGCCCGCTCCAGTCGACCGTATCGCCTTCAAATCGCCGCCTCAGCTCGAGCCACTTCTGGTCGCGCGCGTCCGCGTCACGACCTTCCGGTGTTGTGTACATCCACTGCTGGAACGCATCCACCGACGCGCAGTGCGTGAAGAAGTGGACGGCCCGCTCGAGCAGCGACCGCCGCGAGCGCGGCGCGTCGGACTCTGAGTAGTAGCCGCCATGCGTGCGGTCGATGTAGGGCGCCGCGAGCAGCTCCATCGACATCGATGCGACCTCTGCCATCTCGGCGCCCGGATGCCGCTGGAAGAGAAGAGGCAGCTCGGCCGCCTCGAACACATGGAACGAGTGGCCGGACTCGTGGAGCAGCGTCCTCACGTCCTCGTCCACGTCGACCGCGTTCATGAAGATCAGCGGCATCTTGCGTACCGGCAGCGAGTCGCAGTACCCTCCGGGCGCCTTTCCTTTCCGGTTGTCGAGGTCCAGCAGGCCCGCCTTCGCCATGCGCTCGAAGTAGCCGCGGAAGTCACGGTCGACATGGCCGAAGATTCCGCCGGCGCGCGAGATGAACTCGTCGATCGTCTGGTAAGGGTTGAGGGGAGCCCGGCCCTTCGGGTCGACCCACGTGTCCCACTGCCGCAGCCGGTCGAGGCCCATGTGCGCGCGCCGCTGTTCGAGCAGCCGCTTGATAGCGGGCTTGACCGCCACCTCGACCGCCTCGTGGAAGCGGAAGCAGTCGTCGGGCGTGTAGTCGAAGCGGTTCTTCTCGAGATGCGCGTAGTCGCGAAAGTTCTTGAACCCGGCGTTCTTCGCCACCTGCTGGCGAAGGTCGTACATACGGTCGAAGAAGCCGGCCAGCGTGTCGCGCTGCTCGATGAAAGGCTTGAACATCGAGCGAAACGCGCGCTCCCGAACGCTCCGGTCGTTGTCCTCGAGGTATGGAAACATCTGCTGAGGAGTCTTTTCGACGCCGTCCCAATCGACGGTCATCCCGCCGATCACCTTCGCCCAGCCCGCGGAGAGCCTGGCGAGCTCTGTGAAGAGCGGGACGTTGGCCTCACTGAAGAGCGCCATCTGGTTGCGGAACCGCCTCACCGTGGTCTCGAGCCCGGGCCGGACATAGCCGAGCTCGACGAGGCGGCGCTGGAGCTTCGCGCGCTGCTCGTGGGCCCTGGGCTCGATCTCGCTCCCAAACCTCAGGTGCGCGGCTTCGGCCGCCCTGTCAGCTGTATTGCACGAGTAGGCGAAATTCGCGAGGGCCGACGCTTCAGACAGCAGCGACTCGAATTGGGACCAGTCGGCGAGCCAGGCCTCGACGCTGGTTCGATCCAGCGGTCGACCAACCAGCTCTTCGTAATATGGCGCGACGTCGTCCCAGGTCGCGTCCTGGAACGCCTCGGCGGATTCAGGCAGCGCGATCAACGGCACACCCCCGGAACCATCCTACAGAGGGTCGTTAAGTGAAATCTTCACCACTGCCGTTGCCCTCGAACGTACGAGAGGCGGTCGAGGGGGCACTCGGCGGAGCCCCGATCACCGAGGAGCTGGCATGGATGAGCTGGGCCGGCACCGTGTGGCGAATGACCGGCGACGGTCGATCCATCTTCGTCAAGCGCGCCGCCGACCTGGTCCCCGAACGCGACCGCCTGGCCTGGCTCGCCGGGCGATGGCCGGTGCCCGAGGTCGCGGGATTCTTCCACGAGTCAGGCGACGACTGGCTCGTCACGCGCGAAGTGTTCGGGGTCCCGATGTATCACCCCTCGGCGGGCTGGGAGCCGATTGGCGTGGCGAAACGGCTGGGCGAGATCCTTCGCACGCTTCACTCCACCGATACGGCCGGCTGCCCGTTCGGAATCAACAAACCCGGCCACGTCCTGATCCACGGCGACTATTGCCTGCCCAACGTCCTCGTCCGAGACGGCGAGCTGAGCGGGCTCGTCGACGTCGGCGGAGCGGGCCTCGGTAACCCGCAAGACGACCTCGCGGCGGGCGTGTGGACGCTGCACTACAACTACGGGAAGGGCCTGGCCCGGACGTTCCTGGGCGCTTATGGCTGGCCTCCCATGACGGACGCGGCGATCGAGAAGCTCCGCCGCAAGTACGGTCGTTAGAGGCGGGGCCGAGGGTCTTCGGGTCGCGCCTCTAGTCAGGCAGGACGGTATCCACGGCGCGCCAGCAATACCAGGCTGCGACCGTCCGATAGGGGCGGAATTTCTCTCCCTCGGCCAGCAGCGCCTTTGGTGTCGGAAGGTTCTTCTTCCGGTGCACCGCCGCCCAACCCTTACGCACGCCGTAGTCCGCCACGGGCCAGATGTCGATGCGCTGGAGCTGAAACATCATGAACATCTGCGCGGTCCACGGACCTATGCCGCGCACCTGGACCAATCGCGCCTCGAGCTCCTCGTCGGACAATGACTCGACGTCTTCGAGGGGAACGGTCCCATCCACCACCTTCTTCGCGAGGTCGGCGACGGCGGCCGCCTTCGACCCGCTGAGCCCCGCGCTTCGCATCGCGCCTTCCGGCAGCGCCAGCACTCCGGCCGGCGAGAGGCCGTCCGCGAAGAGCTTGAGGAAGCGGCCATGGATGGCGGTGGCCGCAGGTCCTGCGAGCTGCTGGTACATGATCGACCGCACCAGCGCGGCGAAGCTGTCGTCGCTCGGCGGGCGAAAGCTCATCGGGCCGACGCGCTTGATGAGAGCCGCCATGGCCGGGTCATGCCGCGCGACAAGACGCGTGCCTTTGCGAATGTCCTCGACACTCGCGCGAACGGGCGGCCGGAACTTGGTCTTCAGGCGAATTCGGACATGAACCGGGCGAAGTCGTCGCGCGACATGCGCAGCTCGTCCTCACCCAGGTCCTTGAGCGGCCGCTGCGGGATGTGCTCGGTCGTCGCGAAGTCGTCCATCGTGGTGTCGACGTAGAGGAGTCCGGTCACGAGGTGGCCCTCTGCGCGGCCCTCCTCGATCACCCGGATCGCGGCGCGGCGGTCCGTCGGGTCGTGGTCCTCGCCGAGCTTCTTGAGCAAGATGTGCGACCCGTCGTGGAGCTGCACGTCGCGCACGGTGCCGGGCTCATAGTCGACGTGGACCTCTTCGAAGAACGGGATGAACGAAACGTCGGCGATAGATTCCTCGTGGTCCTTCACCCAGCTGTAGCTCTTGGTCGATCCGTCGTGGTCGTTGAAGGTGACGCAGGGCGAGATGATGTCGAGGATCGCGGTGCCACGATGCGCGATCGCGGCCTTGATCAACGGAACCACCTGCTTGCCGTCGCCGCTGAATGAGCGGGCGACGAACGAGCAGCCGAGCGCGAGGGCGACGGCGCACGGGTCGATCGGCTGAAACGTGTTGACGGCGCCCTTCTTCTGCATCGAGCCGAGGTCGGCGGTCGCGGAGAACTGGCCCTTGGTCAGGCCGTAGGTGCCGTTGTCTTCGATGATGTACGTGCAGTCCACGTTGCGCCGGATCAGGTGCATGAACTGCCCAAGCCCGATCGAGGCGGTGTCGCCGTCGCCGGATACGCCGAGCATGATCAACCGGCGGTTGGCGAGGTGGGCGCCGGTGGTCAGCGCCGGCATCCTGCCGTGGACGCCGTTGAAGCCGTGCGCGGCCTCGACGAAGTAAGCCGGCGTCTTCGACGAGCAGCCGATGCCGGACATCTTCGCGAGCATGTGGGGCTCGACCCCGAGCTCGTACAGGGCCTTGATCATGTGGTTGGTGATCGAGTTGTGCCCGCAGCCCGCGCACAGCGTGGTCGCAGCGCCTTTGTACGCGTCGCGCGGCAGGCCGACGCGGTTCATCGTGGTGCTCATGCGGGTACAGCCTCCAGCCGTGCAAGTGGTTCGGTGATCGCGACGGCGGGGATCGGCTGTCCGTTGTAGTGGCGGATCGACCGCAGGCGGTCGACCAGGTCCGGGGGAAGGGCGAGGCGGATCAAGTCGTAGAGCTGGCCGTCGCGGTTCTGCTCGACGACGTAGACGTGCTCGTGGCGCGAGACAAAGGCGGCCACGTCGTCAGACAGGGGCAGCGCCCGCACGCGCAGGTAGTCGACCGCTTTGCCGGCCTCAGCCAGCGTCTGACGGGCCTCCACGATCGCGGCGTGACTCGAGCCGAACGCGATCAGCCCGATGGGGTTGCCGCTCTCTTCGACCACCGGCGCGGGGAGCGCGTGGCGCGCCGTCTCGAGCTTGCGCGCGAGCCGGTCCATGTTTCGCGCGTACGCATCGGCGGCCTCGGTGTAGCGCGCCATCTCGTCGTGGCCTGAGCCTCGGGTGAAGTAGCCGGCTGCCGGGTGGTCGGTCCCGGGCAGCGTGCGGTAGGGCACGCCGTCGCCGTCCACGTCGCGGTAGCGCGCCCACTCGCCGGCCAGCCGCTCGAGGTCGTCCTTCGAGAGGACCTTGCCCCGATCGAACTTCTTCTCGGGGTACTTGAACTCGGGCGTCATCCACAGGTTCATGCCCAGGTCGAGGTCGGAGAGGACGAAGACCGGGGTCTGGAACCGGTCGGCGTAATCGAACGCGTCGCGCGCGAACTCGTAGCACTCCTCGACCGAGCCGGGCAGGAGGACGAGGTGCTTGGTGTCGCCGTGGGAGAGCGTGTAGACGAAACCCAGGTCGGCCTGCGACGTGCGGGTCGGCAGACCCGTCGACGGACCGATGCGCTGGATGTCGAAGATCACGACAGGCACCTCGGCGTAATAACCGAGGCCGGAGAACTCGGCCATCAGCGAGATGCCCGGCCCGGATGTCGAAGTCATCGCTCGAGCGCCCGCCCATCCCGCGCCAATCGCCATGCCCACGGCGGCCAGCTCATCCTCGGCCTGGACGACCGAGATGCTCTTCTGGCCGGTCTCCGGGTCGAGGCGGAACCGGTCGGCGTAGGCGATCAGGTACTCGCACAGCGAGGAGGAGGGGGTGATGGGGTACCACGCAACGACCGTGACGCCGCCCATCATCGCGCCGAGCGCCGCCGCCTGGTTGCCCTCCACGAGGACCTTGCCGTCGACCACGCCGGTCATGGGCTCCAGGCGGTAAGGGTCCTTCTTGGAGAAGTTGTCCTGCCAGTAGTCGTAGCCGACCTTGATCGCATCGAGGTTGACCGGCACGGCCTTCGGCTTGGTCAGGAACTGGCGCTTCACGCCGTGCTCCAGCGCCTCCCACGGGATCCCCAGCAGGCCGCCCACGACTCCGACGTAGATCATGTTGGCCAGCTGCTTGCGCAGCGTGTCGCTCTGGATCTTGGCCTTGGCCAGCTTGGAGAACGGAACCGGGTAGTAGGTGACGTCGGTCCGTGCGTCGGTGGTGGCGAAGGCCTCCTCGTGGATCACGGCGCCGCCGGGGCGGACGGTCTTCAAGTCTTCGCGCCAGGTCGCGACGTTGAACGCGACCAGGATGTCGACCTTGTCGGAGCGCGCCATGTGGCCTTCGGGCGTGATGCGCAGCTGGTACCAGGTCGGCAGCCCCTCGATGTTGGAGGGAAACACGTTCTTGGGCGCGACCGGGATCCCCATGTGGAAGATCGCCCGGGTCAGCACCAGGTTGGCGGTCTGGCTGCCTGAACCGTTGACGGTTGCCGCCTGGATGGTGAGGTCGTTGACGATGGGTTCGGTCACTGGGATGGCGGATTAAGGATTCTACGCGTCTGCAGCAGCGGGTCTTACTCCCTTACATTCCTCGGCGTGAAGGTCGCCACCCCCAAAGAGCTGGTCCACGACGAGCGCCGTGTCGCCCTGGTCCCGGACACCGCGACCAAGCTCATCGCCGCCAAGCTCGACGTGAGCGTTCAGGCCGGCGCCGGCGCCGCCGCGTACATCCCCGACGACGCTTACGAGAAGGCGGGTGCGCGCTTGGTGACGCACGGCGCCGACCTCGTCAAGGACGCCGATGTCGTGCTCAAGGTGCAGGCGCCAATGCCCAGCGAGGTGGAGCTTCTGCGCCAGGGATCCTTCCTGATCAGCTTCCTGCAGCCCGCGACGCAGGGCGACATCGTCAAAGCTCTCGCTGGGCGCGGGGTCACCGCCTTCAGCCTCGAGCTCCTGCCGCGAATCTCTCGCGCGCAGTCGATGGACGCCCTTTCCTCACAGGCCTCGGCCGCCGGCTACAAGGCGGTGCTGATGGCAGCCGAACGGCTCGGCAAGTTCTTTCCGATGATGATGACCGCGGCCGGAACGGTCGCCCCGGCGCGAGTTCTGGTGATGGGCGCCGGCGTGGCCGGGCTGCAGGCGATCGCCACCGCGCGCCGGCTGGGCGCGGTCGTCTCCGCCTACGACGTTCGTCCGGCGGTCAAGGAGGAGGTGGAGTCGCTTGGCGGCACCTTCATCGAGCTGCCGCTGGAGACGCAGGAGGGTCAGGGCGGCTACGCCCGGGAGCAGTCCGAGGAGTTCCTGCGCAAGCAGCGCGAGCTGATCGGCGAGTACGTGGCGAAATCCGACGTCGTCGTCACGACGGCGGCAGTGCCGGGACGCCGCGCCCCGCTGCTGGTGACCGGAGAGATGGTGAAGGGCATGCGCCCGGGCTCAGTCATCGTCGACCTCGCCGCCGAGACGGGTGGCAACGTCGAGCTGACCGAGGCGGGGAAGGACGTCGATGTGAACGGCGTGACGATCATCGGCACTCGCAACGTGCCTTCCACGATGCCGCTCGCGACGAGCCAGCTGTACGCGCGAAACGTGGCCAACCTGCTGCTGCACCTGGTGAAGGACGGCGCGATCAACCTCGATTTCACGGACGAGATCACCAAGGGCGCGTGCGTGACCCACGACGGGGAGATCGTCAACGAGCGCGCCAAGCAGATCGTGACCGCGGCATGAACAACGAGCTGCTCAACGAGCTGACGTTCTTCGTGCTCGCGATCTTTGTCGGCTTCGAGGTCATCTCCAAGGTGCCGACCATCCTGCACACCCCGTTGATGTCGGGCACCAACGCGATCCACGGCATCATCCTGGTTGGCGCGCTCGTCATCGCGGCCGGCGCCAAAAGCCCGGTGGAGATCATCCTGGGCCTGGTCGCCGTCGCCCTGGCCACGACCAACGTGGTCGGCGGGTTTGTGGTGACCGACCGGATGCTCGAGATGTTCAAGGGGCGCCAACCGGCAAAGCCCGCGACTCCGGTCGAGGCCAAGAAATGAACGGACGGTCCCGGCCGGAGATCCTGCCGTGACCATCCTCATCTCGCTGGCCTACCTGGTGGCGGCGGTGCTCTTCATCCTGGGCCTCAGTCAGCTCAGCTCGCCGAAGAGCGCGCGCAACGGCAACCTCACCGCGGCCGCCGGCATGGTGATCGCGCTGGGCGCGACCGTTCCGCTGCTCCACTTCACGACCGCTGGGGCCGTGATCGTGGCGATCGGAATCGTCATCGGCGTGGCCATCGGGACGGTTGGCGCGCGGATCGTCCACATGACGGCGATACCGCAGATGGTGGCGCTTTTCAACGGCGTCGGCGGCGGCGCCGCGGCGCTGGTCGCGGTCGCCGAGCTCCTGCATTTCGGAGTCCATCCGGCCTTCAGCCTGGTGCTGCCGAGCGTGCTCAGCATCGTGATCGGCTCGATCTCGTTCGCCGGGAGCATGGTCGCTTTCGCCAAGCTGCAGGAGCTGATGACGGGGACGCCGATCACCTATCCGGGCCAGCAGGTCGTCAACGGTCTGCTCGCGGCGGCGATCATCGGCTTCGCCATCGCCGTGCTGGCCATCGCATCGATCCCCTTCTCGTTCATCGCCCTGATGGTGCTTGCGCTGATCCTGGGGGTGGCGTTCGTGCTGCCGATCGGTGGCGCGGACATGCCGGTCGTGATCTCGCTGCTGAACGCGTGCACCGGCCTTGCCGTGGCGGCCAGCGGGTTCACCCTCAACAACTTCGCGCTGATCGTCGCGGGCACGCTCGTGGGGGCGTCCGGAAGCCTGCTCACCAAGCTGATGAGCGACGCTATGGGTCGCTCGCTGGCCAACGTGCTGTTCGGCGCTTTCGGCCAGGTGCGGACCGCAGCCACCGCCGCGGCGGGCGCGGCTGGTCGCAGCGTTCGCTCAGCCTCGGCGGAGGACCTGGGCACCCTGCTCGCCTACTCGCAGCGCGTGATCATCGTCCCGGGATACGGACTCGCGGTGGCGCAGGCCCAGCACGCCGCGCGCGAGCTGGCCGACGTGCTCGAGAAGCGTGGGGTGGAGGTGGAGTACGCGATCCATCCGGTGGCCGGTCGCATGCCCGGCCACATGAACGTGCTGCTGGCCGAGGCGAACGTGCCGTACGAGCAGCTGAAGGAGATGGACGAGGTCAACGACGACTTCAAGAACGCCGACGTCGCGTTGATCGTCGGCGCCAACGACGTGGTCAACCCGGCGGCGCGCAGCACTCCGGGAAGCCCGATCTACGGGATGCCGATCCTCAACGCGGACCAGGCGAAGAACGTGATCTTCATGAAGCGGTCGATGCGGCCGGGGTTTGCCGGGATCGACAACGAGCTGATGTACGACCCCAAGACCGTGATGTTCTTCGGCGACGCGAAGGACTCCCTGACCAAGCTGGTGAGCGCCGTCAAAGCGGCCTGATTTCGCCTCGTTGGCGTCACCGGACCCGAATCCACGCATGTGACACGCCCCGGTGGATACAACGAGGCGAAATTCGGTCGGCTGAAATAAGACGAGGCTCCTGACCAAGCGGTAGGAGCCTCGCGCCGCGAAGAGGGTGTGGTGGAGGAAATGCTATGCCCGGGCCCCATAAAGTGTTAGTGGGCCAACCACAAATAAGCTCCGCCGGCGTTGTAGCTCATGCGTCTCTCTCCTTGAGAGCGCGGGCGAGGTCCTTCGTGTCGAACGGGTGGGCCAGCCGGACTACGAAATGCTGTAACCCGGCGTCCAGATACTCGTTCAGCAGCTTCGGAGTCAGGGCAGGAACGTTGGGCGTCCGCTCGATCTCGCTCGGGTCGCGGCCGAGCTTGCGGCACCACTCGTCGAGCACGGCCGACTTGTGGGCGAACTGGTCGGGCGATCCCAGCACGTTCCACATCTGAGCGTGCTCGGCGACCATCCGGAGCATCACCTGCTCGCCCGCGCCGGCGATGAGGATGGGCATCGGGCCCGCGGGGCCGGGCTTCAGCTTTCCGATCCGGCGCCTGAGCCGCGGTAGCGCCTCGCGGAAGAGCCGCACCCGGTCGCGTGCCTCGCCGAACTCGAAACCGTACTCCGCGTAGTCATGCTCGAACCAACCCGCGCCCAGGCCCAGCACAAGGCGGCCGCCTGAGAGCTGGTCGACCGTCGCGGCGATGCTCGCCAGCACGTCTGGGTTGCGGTAGCGGACGCACGTGACCATCGGCCCGATCTGGGGCGCCCTCGTGTCGATGGCGGCCGCCGCCAGCAGCGACCAGCACTCGAAGTGGTTGCCGTTCGGGTTGCCGTACAGGGGAAAGAAGTGGTCCCAGAACCAGATGCTGTCGACGCCGAGCTCGTCGGCGCGGCGCCACGCATCGCGCAGCTCCTGGATCGTGCACTGCTGCGGGTGGATCGTGACGCCGACCTTGAAACGCCGCTCAGTCATGGCGTGAGATTATCCAGAGTCCATGGTCGAGGCATTGGTCCCCGCCCCGGTCGATCCACAGACCGCGGGCCGGGATTTCTGGAAGCGATATCACGAGTTCCGCCGCATCCGGCACGCCGAGCTGCGCCCGGACGATCCGCTCGAGCCCGATGACGTGGTGGAAGCTCAGATGAAGAAGCCGAACCCGTTCGACTTCAACTTCTACTACGAGATTGCGCAGGGAGACACGATGCTGAGCTGGTTTGACAGCGAGACTGTCACGCCGGCCAACCCTGAGTACGAGACCAACAAGCACCTTTTCTGGGCCAACGCGTACGTTCGGCCGGACCACCGGCGCCGCGGCCTTGGCGCCAGGTGGCTGCACGTGGTCGCCGAAATCATGGATCAGCACGGATGCACCCTTGTCGGCATGCATAGCGACCAGGACTCTGGTCACGGCTTCATGAAGTGGCTTGGAGCTGAACCGAAGCTGACCGAGATCGAGAGCCGGCTCAAGCTGTCCGAGGTCGATTGGGCGATGCTCCGCAGCTGGGTCGAAGACGGTCAGCGGCGATCGCCACAGACGAAGCTGGTGCTATACGACGGCGGCCTGCCAGAGGCGATGTGGCCCGAGTTCGCCGTCCAGAGGTCGACACTACTGAACACCATCCCGTTCGAGGGGCTCGACGTCGGCCGGATCGTCGTCACCCCTGAGCGAATCAAGGAGTGGTACGCGCACGCCGCCCTCGCGAAGGAGGTCGTGCACGACGTCATGACCCGCGAACCCGATGGCGTCATCTCGGGCATGACCGACGTCACGTGGGCCCCACACCGGCGCACGCTGATCTACCAGCAGTTCACCGGCGTACTTCCAGCGGCGCGGGGCCGAGGCATCGGCAAGTGGATCAAGGCCGCGATGCTGCTGCACGTTCGTGAGCTCTATCCCGACGCGGAGTGGGTCGTCACGGACAACGCGCACTCGAACGGTCCGATGCTGAAGATCAACCGCACGATGGGATTCAAGGCATACCGCACAGGGGTCGAGTATCAGATGACCCGCGAGCAGCTGGCCGCCCGGACCTAGGCCTGGCGGCTCCTCTGGATGCTGCGGACCAGCAGGATCACGCCGACGATGATCAGCAGCGCCGGCAGCGCGCCCTTGCCGACCGGGCCGAAGTAGTCGCGGCCGCTGATTCCCAGGATCGACTCGAACAGTACGAACCCGATCAGGAAGATCATCGCGCCGATGGCCAGCAGGGTCCGGCCGGTGCGCAGCGCGCTCTGGTCGCGGTCGCGCAGCGCCTGTAGGTACATCCCGAGGCCGATACCGAACGGAATTACCAGCGACCACCCGTAGGCCCACAACGGCCAGTCGCCCGAGCTGTTCGTGTACGCGAGCACGACGCCGAGCATCGTGACGATGCCTCCGGGGATGGTCGCCACCGCGCCGACGCTGACGAAACCGACAACCATCAGCGTGAGGCCGGGGATGATGATGAAAAGCGGCCAGCCGTTCTCGGTCAGGTCGACCCCCGACATGACGACCAGCAGCGCGAACAGGCCGACCACCACGAGCACGATGCCGAGGGCTGCGCTCGACCCGCCGCGACGCGGTTTGGCGGGGTACGGGACGGCGTTCACGTGCGGCGGTGGGGGAGCACTTGGAGGCGGTTCCGGCGCCAGCGAGGCACCCGTGTCGGACGTCGGCGTGGTGCTCGCCTCGATGGGCTCGGCCTCGACCGGGGGTTCGGGGGCCACCGGCTCTGGAGCCGGGGGCGCGGCTTCTTCGCCCGAGCTCGCCTCAACATCCTTCTTGTCCGCGGACCAGATGTCCGGGCCGCCGGACAGCAGGTCCGGCGTGACGTGCACCATGTCGTCTTTGGCCGCTGCGTCGTCGGTCGACTCTTCGCCGGCGGGGCTCGGGGTGGACGATTCGGGCGTCTTTCCAGGCGTGGCGCGCTTTCGCTTGCTCATCGGACGAAAAGCTTAACCCCCCTTCCTGAAAGCGAACGCCGGGTTGACGGGCCCGTGCCCATGGCCGACCTCGATTGAATTCGCGATCGCCTCGGTGATGAAAGCCTTGGCCCGGCGGGCCGCCTCGAGCGGGTCGGCGCCTCGCGCCAACCAGGCCGCGATCGCGGCCGAGAAGACGCAGCCGCTGCCGTGCGTGTTGGCGGTCGCGATCCGCTCTCCACTGAGGTCGATCTCCTGCGCGCCGTCGAAAAAGACGTCGGTCACGTCGTCGGCGTGGCCGCCCTTGACGACCGCCGCGCGCGCGCCCATCGCGACGAGCTGGCGGGCGGCCGACCGCCGGTCGTCGAGGCTTCGGATCTGGCGCCCGAGAAGCACTTCCGCCTCCGGGATGTTGGGGGTGATCACAGCGGCCAGCGGGATCAGCTGCTCGCGCAGCGCGTCCACGGCGTCGTCGCGCAACAGCCTCGCGCCGCCCTTGGCGACCATCACCGGGTCGACGACAAGCCTGGTGAGGTGGTGGCGTGTCACCGCCTCGGCGACGGTGGTGATGATCTCCGTGCTGGACAGCATGCCGGTCTTCGCCGCCTGGACTCCGATGTCGTCGACGACGGCGGCGATCTGCTCGCGAATCAGAGCCGCCGGCAGCTCCAGGATGTCGGTCACGCCAATCGTGTTCTGCGCGGTGACCGCGGTGATCGCCGATGTCCCGTGTACCCCGAGCGCGGCGAAAGTCTTCAGGTCGGCCTGGATGCCGGCCCCGCCGCCAGAATCAGACCCAGCGATCGTGAGGGCGACCGGGAGCTTCACGCCGTGCGCCACCGCCGTCCGGCCCAGTAGACCGCGGCGGCGACGCCCACGCTGACCAGGCCAGAAATGTCGGCGCCGTGCAGTCCCGCGATCAGACCGTTGTTGAAGAAGGATGTCGTGGCGGCGATGTTGCCGAAAAGGTTGCCGTAGTTGACGAACACCAGGCTCGTGGCCGTGCCCGCAAGCCAGGCGCCCAGCGCCAGGGCCGGCAGCGCCCTGCCCTCGAAGATGAAGAAGCTCAGCAGCACGACCGCAGCCCACGCCGGCGCCCAGAGGTAGGTGAGGATCAGGAAGTCCTCATAGGCGATGTGGAAATCAGTGACGAGCACGGCGTACGTGGCGAGCGCGGTGCCGAGGAGCCCACAGCCGAGCGCTGTCTGCCAGCGCTTCAGGTTGATCCCCATCGCAAGCGTGACCAGGCCCGCGGTGTAGACGTCGAGGTAGTTCGCCCAGATCTCGCCGACGACGATGAAAACAAAGAACGGCACGGCTACCCAGCCCGGCGCATGCGCGCTGATCACCGCGAGCACGCCTTGCGACGCGGCCAGCTTGGCGTCGATCGTCGGCAGCAGGAGACCGAAGAGACCAAGCAGGACCATCGGCGCTGCGATCCCCAGGACAGGCCACAGCGTCACCGCCGGCGTGGGAGTCGTCGCGGGCAGGTAGCGCGAGTAATCGCTCGCAAACGGGTACCAGGACGCGACCAGTGCGAAGCAGGTCATGAAGCCGAGGACGAGGGCGCCGAGGTAGTCGGCGCCCGATGTGGTCGGGCCCTGCGTCCAATGGAACTGCGGCGCGAGAATCACGAAGATCGCGGCCGACAGCAGCGCAAACGTGACGGCGCCGTACGTCTCCAGCACCTTGATCGTCTGATGGCCGAAGATTGCAACGGCGACGCTGACCGCAGCGATCACGAGGACGAAGACAAAGGTCAGCCAGCGATTGCCGCCGCCGAAGAGCTGCGCACCAGCCTGCGCCGCGATCACGCAGTCGACGGCAAACCATCCAACCGCCAGAAACATCGTCAGGCCCGCGCCAAGATACGAGCCGCGCACGCCGAAGATGCGCCGCGTGAAGACGATCTGCGGCAGGCCTGTCCGCGGACCGGTGTTGCTGAGCAGCCCGAGGATGAGCGCCGCGACGATCGTCCCGAGGGCGGTCGCCGCCAGGCCGTCCCACACGCCGAGCCCGTAGTAGGTCGTGAGCAGGCTCGCGGTGAAGAGGCTTGCGTAGTTGACGAACGCGCCGGCCCAGAGGAAGGCGAGCTCCCGCGGAGCACCATGGCGCTCGCGCTCGGGAATCGCATCGATCCCATGCGTCTCGACCTTGCCGAACGCGTCGGCCGGTCGAACGGCTATGTCGCTCATCGGTCTCCCTCCGCTGGCATTACCCAGTTCAGGTTCATGCGGTCGGCGCCAGGGCGCCCTCTCAGCCCGTTTTTCGCGAACGAGCTCCCGTCGGATCGATGTTAGCTAGGTCTGGCGCCAGGGCGCGGGCAGCAGGTGGCCAAGGATCCTGTATACCTCCGGATTCATAGCCAGGCCGACATGGCTGCCATGCACCTCGATCGCGTTGATGTCGGGTCGCAGGCACGCCTTCCAGTTCACGACTCCGTCAGACCTCGAATAGATCGAAGTCGTGGGGACACGCGGCGCGGCGCGAAGGTCGCGCATGAAGCGCATCTCCACCGACGCCGGATGCCGATACCGCACGACGTTGTAGAGATGCGCCGCGTGCACGCCGGCCATCGTCAACGGGTGGACGTCGAACGGATCGTTCAATGGCGAGCCGAGTGTGATCACCTGCTCGACCAGGTCGGGCTTGCGATGCGAGAGAACTTTCGCAAGCACCCCGCCCCGGCTGTGCCCGACGAGCGAGACGCGCGCCCCGCTCTTGCGATGCATCGCGAGCAGAGCATCGACAAGCGGCTTGAGCATGACCTCGGAGAACCTGACGTTGAAAGCCACGCCCGCGAGCCGTGGCTTGTAGCCGATGCGCCGCAGCCAGTCGTACTGCGTGCGCAGGGTCCAGTCGCCGGCGAGAAAGCCTGGAATCAAGAGGACGGGCTTGTTCAGGCCCGGCCGAATGTCATCGCCGCGAAACACGGGGTCGCGAATCAGGCGGAGGAACTCGAGATAGATGCGCCCCTCGAGCCACATGGGCGGGATCGGGTCCCAGCGTCCCGTATGACGGAGCTGCGGAAGGATCGACGCGGATACCTTCCACCGCCCCGGGCGCTTGCTATGTGGGGGTTCTGAGACGGTGGCCACTCTGTTTGCTCGGGCGTTGCTCCGTTGATTAGACCGCGGCGGCGCTCGCGATTCTATACGGGCTCCAGGCCTCGAGCGCCTCCATGAAGAGAGCCGGTGTTTCCATCATCGGCACGTGGCCGACGCCCTCGAGAATCTTCAGCTCCCAGTCGGGACGCCGGCGGCAGAGCTCGATCGCGGCGGAAACCGGGATCAATCGATCGAGGCTTCCGTGAATGACGAGAGTCGGCGCGCGAACCGCGGCGACGCGGGACCAGAATCTGGGATCCGCCATTCGAAAGCCGATCGAGCGCGAGGCCTGGACGAAGGCGCGAGTGTTCTGCCGTCCGAGGTGCCCGCGTTCCTTCGTCAGCTGGACGTGAGCCTCCACCATTTCGGGATCGACACGTGATGGGTCGGCGGAGACGAGCGCGAGCGTGCGCTGGACCAGACCCTCGGGCCCGAGTGCGCGCGACCGGCGATCGAGCAGCGTCTCCACAAGCCCCGGAATCGACATCGCCGCAACCACGCCCACCACGGCCGGGTCGAGGCGGCGCATGTGTGGCCCGGGTATGGCGGGGTCGACGAGGACGCATGACGTCACCGAATCCGGGTGAGCCGCCGCCTCGAGGATCGCGATGTGGCCGCCCATCGAGTTGCCGATCAGGATCGCGGGCTCACCCGCGACTTTTTCGATGAACTCGTGGACCAGCTCAGCGTTGGCGCCGACGGTGGCGGCGCGCCCGAAGAGCGGGGTCTGTCCGAAGCCCACGAGGTCGAGGGCGAGCGCGCGATGGCTCTTTGCGATCTGCGGCCCGACGGCCATCCAGTTCAGCGCGCTGCCGCCAAGGCCGTGGACCATGACCACCGGCCGCCCGGAGCCGCCGAAGTCTATGTAGTGAACCGGCCCGCCCAGGTCGGCGACTCTATGCCGCACTGCGTCATGAAATGCTACGCCAGGATTCCCGCCGCAAGGCGCATCAGTACCTCGGCCACGGCTCCGGGCGAGCGCCGCCCGTCCTTGTGCAAGCGGTCGAACACGGCGAACGAGGCGAGGGCGCCGATCACGTCCTCAGCCTCCTTGATCGAACAGCCGGGCCTGAGGGCATCTGCCGCGGCCAGCCGCTCGGCAAGCCGGCGATCGAGCTCAGGCCCGTCGAGTTCCGCGGTGGGGAGGTGACGGTACAGCGAGGGGTCGGCCGCCCATGAGGCGCACGCGTCGAGCAACCGCCGGTGCAGAGCGTCGCGGGGAGCATCCGCCGGGTCTGGTCCCGCCGCCCTCGGGGCCCGGGGAGCGAGTGCGCGGTAAAGACCGGTCTTGCTGCCGAACCGGTTGTAGATCGTGAGGCGGGAGACTCCTGCCCGGCGCGCGATCGCGCCGATGCTTGCCGAGCCGGCGGGCCCGTCCGCCACGGCCTGGCGCGCAGCCTCGAGGATCGCCTGGCCTGTGCGGTCGACGGCAGCCTGGCGCCGTCCCAGGCGGTATGGCCGGTTCATCTGAATTAATTTAACAGACTGTCTGTTAATAGTCGTCGATGGTTCGGGTACGCCGGGTGAGAAGCGGAGAGCGTTCGACCACCTACCATCGCACGCTGTGAGGTTGTGGGACCCTCTCGCGATTCGCGAGTTCTCGGCGCTGGTTCGCGACCCGGTGTTTCGCGGCCGGGGTGTGCCGCCGGGCGACGGACGTCCGGTCCTCCTCATTCCCGGGTTTCTGGCGGGCGACTGGACGCTGCGCGTCATGGACGGCTGGCTGAAGCGGGTCGGCTACCGGACCTACCTGTCGGGGATCCTGCTCAACGTCCAACACTCGGAGCGCATGCTCTCAGGCCTTCGTCGCAAGCTGACCGAGATCCAGAAGGAGACCGGGACGCGCGTGAGCCTCATCGGGCACAGCCGCGGCGGACTGCTCGCGAAGGTCCTCGCGCAGCGGAGGCCGCAGAGCGTCGAGCAAGTGATCGCGTTGGGCGCTCCACTCGCGGACTGGACCGACCTCGCCGCGGTCACCCACCGCGCGGTTGGTGTGGTGACGACCGCCAACCAGCTCGTTTACGGCCGGCGGCTCAACCCCGAAGGCCGATTCACCTACGACCTCAAGCTGCCGCCGGCGGTACCCACGACTTCGATCTACACCAAGACCGACGACGTCGTGAACTATCGGTCGTGCCTGCGCCCCGACATCCCGGCGATGCCGGTGTGGGGATCACACAACGGCCTCGTGGTCAACCCGGAGGTGTACAGGCTCGCCGGCCGGCTTCTCGCCCGGCCGCGGCGGCAGGCTTGACGTGATCGCACTCGCGGTCGGGATGGCGCTCGCGGCTGCCGCCTTCCACGGCACCTGGAACGTGCTGATCAAAGTCAGCGGCGACCCGATTGTCACGTTTCGCCGCGTAACCATGATGACTGCGGTCGTGGCGACGGTCACCCTGCTCGCCGCATGGGTGGCCTTCGGCCGCGCTCGTCTGGATCCGGCGGCGGTCGGGTTCAGCCTGTTGTCTTCGCTGCTCGAGACCGCATATCTGTGGTTGCTCTCTACTGCGTATCGCCGCGGCGACCTATCGGCCGTCTATCCGATCGCGCGCGGCTCGGCGCCCCTGCTGAGCGTGCTCGTCGGGTTGCTGATTCTCGGCGAGCGACTCACTTCACCTCAGCTCGTCGGCGTTGGGCTGTTGCTCGTGGGAATCCTTGCCGTGACGCTTTCCCAGGCCACCGGCCGCGCGACCGTTCCGGCGCTGCTGACAGGCGTCGCGATCGCCGCCTACACGTCGATCGATCGGGTTGGCGTTCGCCTCTCCACGCCGTGGCTATACGGATGGCTCCTGTTCACGTTGATGGCGCTCGAGCTGCCGCTCTCGCTCTGGATCGCTTCGGTGAGAGGTTGGTACCGGCCGCCGCCGGACGCGCCCGATCCGACCTGGCGCCAGGCGACCCTGATCGGGGCATTCATGTGGGCGGGGTACTTCCTGGTCCTGTGGGCGCTGAGCATCGCCCCGCTGGCGGTCGTGGCGCCGGTCCGCGAGACCGCCGTGGTCGCCGTCGCGGTCTGGGGCGTGTGGCGCTTGCGCGAGCGGCAGCGGTCCGCCATGAAGCTTTCGGGCGCTGTGGCCACCCTCGCGGGCGTTGCACTGCTGGCTCTGTAGGGAGGGTTGTCCGGCCAGGGCGGTGGTAAGGTAAATCAGTCCCCGGAAGGCGGGTGATGTTCGCCGCGGTCGGATCTTCTCGAAAGGACCGTGCGTTCGTGGCTAGCTTTCGAGAAGAGGAGTTTGGCGATGCCGACAGGGACCATAAAAAAGCTGGTCTCCGACCGAGGGTTCGGCTTCATCGCGGCTGAGGACGGGAAGGAGTACTTCTTCCACCGGACCGGTCTGGACTCGAGCGTCAACTTCGACTCGCTCGCGGGTGGCGAACGTGTCAGCTTCGAGATCGAGCCGAGCCAGAAGGGTCCGCGAGCCAACCGGATCAAGCTCGCCTGACCCGCAGCCTTTCCTGAGGCCGGTCGCCTGTGCCGCCGGCCTTTCTTTTGGCCCGTGAATATGCTGCGGCTGTGCGCGTTGAGCGCGGTCGACGAGCTGCCGACACGCGAGCCTCGGTTGATGTCGGCGATCCGCGATGCGTACCGACTTCGCGAGGAGCCGGACGCGGCGCACCTCGAAGAGATCGGAGAGGCGTGGCGACCCTATCGAATGTGGGTCGCCGTGTGCTTCCGGCGATCGATGGCCGGCGGCGCGGGGATGACCCACTCCCGGGCCGCGGGCTGAGTCAATCACGCGCCGCTGTATCCAACGAGGCCTATGAAGCGGTGGAATTTCATCCCGCTGACGTCAGCGGGGCAAAACTAAGACCGCACCGAACTGTTCGTGACTCATGACGAGCAGGCGCGCCGCCGAGATTGACTGCACGGTCGCGTCGTAGGCACCGCGCTCGCGCATCGCGTTCCATCCGAACACGTCACCTGGACCCAGGCGGCCGGACCGTCCGTTGCGACATGTCTCGAGCATTCCCGACGCGACGATGACGAGCTGATGACACAACCGGCCCGCTTCGGCGATGACCGTGCCCGGGGGGACGCTCACCTCATCGACGAAGGGAAGCAGGCGGCGCATCTGCGCGTCAGTCCGACCACCCAGCTCCTTCGCCGCACGCAGCACATCCAGCCGTTCTGAATTACTCATGGTGGATCGGGAACGACCCCTCTCCGACGCCGGCTGAAAACACGAGCCGAACGCCCGGCGCGACGCGCTTGAGCAGGCGGAGCGCCCCGTAGTTGTCGCCCTGGATGTCGACGGCGAATGCGTCGATGCCCTCGGCCGCGGCGCGCTCGGCGAGCGCGGCGATCAGCCGCGTGCCGAGCCCCTGGCGCTGCCAGCCGTCGGCCACGACGATGGCCAGCTCGGCCGAACATGCACCCGGCGGCCGCGAGTACTGCGCCATGCCGACGACCTCGCCGCGCTCCACGGCGCCGATCGCCTCGCGGTCGTGGTGGTCGACCCGGAGCACGGACCCCGCAAGCTGGTCCGGCCTCGTGGTCGGGCTGAAAAAACGCCGGTAAACCGACTCCGGCGAGAGCCGGTAGAAGAGCCGCGCGACCAGGTCGTGGTCAGAAGGGTCGAGGCTCACCAGCCCCGGCCGGCCATCGCAAGCGGATTCGATTTCGATCATCTTCGAGCCCCCATGCCAAACAAATAGCACGAACGGTCGTACAAAGTCAAGAGTAACCGACCGTTCGTGCTAAAATCCTGGCGATGGCAGTTCTGTCGACCGACCGGCGCCGTCTCAAAGGCATGCGGACGCGGCAGTCGATCCTGGCCCACGCCGCCCGGGTCGGGTCCGCCGAGGGCCTGGAGGCGGTCTCGCTGCAGCGCCTGGCGAGCGACCTCGGGATCAGCAAGAGCGGCCTCTTCGCCCACTTCGGCTCCAAGGAGGAGCTGCACATGGCGACGGTCGAGGCAGCGGCCCGGATCTTCACGGACGAGGTGATCCGCCCGGCGCTGCAGGTTCCGCGCGGGGTCGGGAGGGTGTGGGCGCTGTGCAACTCGTGGCTTTCCTACGTCGAGCGCGGTGTGTTTCCCGGCGGGTGCTTTTTCTGGGCGGTCGCCGAAGAGTTCGACAGCCGCAAGCCCGGACCGGTGCGAGACTCGGTCCTCGAGAAGAAGGCGTACTGGAGCTACAGCCTGCAGCGCGCGGTGCGCGAGGCTCAGGAGGCGGGCGAGATCGACCCGGGGGTGGACGCAGGGCAGCTCTCGTGGGAGCTCGACAGCCTGCTTGGCGGGGCAAACAGCGGGTTCAAAGGCGGCGACGGCGTGAAGGCCATCGAGCGCGGACGCAGAGCGATCCGCGACCGCCTGACCAGCGCCGCCACCCCGACGGCGCCCCCGTTGACGGTCTAGGCAGGTACCGCGTTTCGGGTAGTGGCGTCGAGCCGATTCAGGTGTTTCGCACCTTATGGGCAGGCCCGGCTGATTGGCAGACTTGGGGCGTGAGTCAGAACACCAGGTTCTACGCCCAGAAGATGGCCGAGCAGCGTGCCGCCCGCGACAGCGAGCATCCGCTGCGCAAGCAGCTCGACGAGATCCTCACCGTCGTGCGCCAGTGCGAGATGAGGTGGGAGCTCGATCGTCGCTAGTGCGAGTGGCTGCGCACCATGACCAGCCCGGCCATCCAGAGCAGGCCGCCGCTGAGGAGCAGCATCCACATCGTCCACGGGATGAGCGAGAACTCGACCAGCGCTCCGAAAATGCACATCGCGGCCGCGCCCGCAAGCAGGAAAGACCCGGGCAGCAGGACCCACGCCGAGTACCACGGCGGCTGTACCCCATCACCGCGGTCGGACATCCGGGCTACGGCGAGAACCAGCCCCGCCATGATCACCGCCGGAGCCGTAAGGCCGAGCGCCCATCGCATGTGGACCTCCCCGGCGGTGGCCGCGACGACCGGCTGCACGCCCGCCATGGCGAGCCCCGCCGCGACGGCGAAGCCCAGGAGGCGGAGCAGCGCGCTCGGATGCGGCATCAGCAACTCATCGACCGGGGAGAGCCACATACGGCACAGGCGCCGGTTGAATGAAGACCGGCTGTGTCGCGACGGATCCGAGCTCCACGTCCTGGTAATGATCGGGCCGCGCGAGCTGGGTGAAGAACGAATCGTTGAAAGTCTGCGCGCGCTCCACGAGTCCGGCGTCGGTCGTGATGCCCCCGGAGTAAGGCTGGCGAGGCAGCCCGCTTGCCAGGTCGGGCGATGTGTAGAAGTCGTCGCTCCCGTAGACGGAGGTCGACGCATAGGAATAGATCGCCACGCCAAGCACTCGATTGCCCCCGGTTGATGCCGCCAGGACGCGCCGGATCTGCGCCAGCGCATCCTCCGGATAGTTGAGAAACGCTCCGACTCCGATCACGACCCGGTTGGCGAAACCCGAATCCTTTTCGAACGTCAGCCAGTGATCGAACCAGCCCTTCTCGCGTCCGCTCCAGTCGCTGTCGTAGTTCATCGGCACGCCGAAGTCGAGGTATCCCTTGACCATCCAGTCGCGCCAGTCCTGGAGCACCGACGTGTAGGCGGACGTTGCTACCCAGCCGGATGCGCTCAGCGGTCCGCCCCCGTAGCAGATGAGCGCACCCGACAGCTTGACCGAGGGTCTTCGGAGCTGCAGGTCGTCATGCAGGTCGCGCACGAATGCGGTCACGCGCGCGCGGCGCCACGCCTGCCACTGCGCGTCGCCCGGATCGGGCGGCACACCGGTGCCGGACTGGACCTCGTAGAGGCTGACCGACGATGGGCTGTAGCCCCAGCTCGACCCGGGATAGCGCACGAAATCCAGGTGGATGCCATCGATGTCGTAGTTGCGCGCGAGGTCCATGAACACACGGTGCAGGTAGATCTGCACCTCGGGCACGCCCGGATCGAGATAACCGGCGGTCGCACCGTCGGATGTGCGGTTGCCCCACTCGTCCCCGTGCTGAAGGTAGACCTGGCTCGACTGCCCGGTGAAGAACGTGTTGACCCAGGCGTGGACTTCGATGCGAGGCACCGAGCCGTGAGCGAGCTGGATCAGGAAGGCAAGCGGGTCGAAGCCGCGCGGGCCCGAGATGTCGTTCGCGCGTGGCTCGTCCGAGTGGTTGAAGTACGCATCGCCCGTCTTGCGGACCTGGACGAACAGCGCGTTGAGGTTGCCTCGCCGCGCGTCGGCGACGAGCTTCCGCACCTGGTCCTGCGACTTGATCCCGTCGTGGAACGCATCGACCCATAGCGCGCGGTACTGGGGCTGGTCGAACGCGACCGGCGCGGGAGATGGCGACGGCGAGGCGGCGACTGCGGCGAGCCAGCAGAGGAACCCCGCGGCCGAGCGCCGCATCATGCGACGGCGAACAGGACGTGGTTGCGACCGGTCGTCTCGATCGCGCCCGGGTGCTCGCGCTTGAGCAAGGCCGTGGCCTCCTCGACGAACGCGTGGCGTATTTCGGGGCCCGTCTGGTCGAGCCGCGCGGCGCAGTCCCACCAGCTGGTGCACAGGGCGACGAACTGCTCGGCGGATTCCCACGTCACCTTCTCGTCGACGACTTCAACGCGCGCCGACGCAAAACCCGCCGCCAGCGCCGCGTCCGCGAAGTCGGCTGCATCCGCTACGACCGCGCGGGTGGCCTGCTGGTCGACGGCTTTCGGCCCTGGCGGAAGCAGCCGGTCGATCACGCCGTCGAGGAGGTCGAAGACAGATCGCATCAACGGAGTCACCGGGACGCTGGCCGCAAACCGCGCGCCTTGATTCACCACGCGACGGGCCTCGGACAGGGCGCGGTCCAGGTGCGGAGCGAACTGCAGGCCGTGGCCGCAAAGCGCGGCGTCGAATGTGTTGTCGGGAAACCGAAGCTCTTCGATGTCCATCACTTCGAACTTCGCGTTGGCGATTCCTGCCGCCTGCGCCCTCTCGACCATTCCAGGGGCCAGGTCGACCCCGACCACCTCGCCGTCTGGCTCGACGAGGGCGGCGATCCTGCGGGTCAGGTTGCCCGGACCGCACGCCAGGTCGATCACGCGCATGCCCGGCCGCGCGTCCAGCAGGTCGATCACGTGCTGCCGCCCGCGCGCCTCGCCGCGGGCCATGATCTGGTCGAGCCGCCGCTCGTACTCGGCGGCATGGCGGCTGAAGATGCCGGGAAACAGCTGCTTCGACTTCACCGCTCGGACCGTCCCCACTCCTTCTCCAACCACGCCGCGGCGCGCAGGGTTTCGGTGTTAGTGCGCCCGACCACCTGGATGCCGACAGGCATGCCGCTGACGGGCGCGGGCAGCACGGCGACCGGCTGGTGGGTCGTGTTGAACGGCCGGGTGAACCTGGCGAGCGGTTCGCGCACCTCCTGGCCCGCGTCCACGAGCGGGGCGACGATGGCGGTGGCAGGCAAGACGAGGGCGTCGATCCCCTGCATGCCGTCCAGGGCGGCCAGCTCGAGCGCCTGGCGCTCGCGGATCGCCTGCTCGTAGTCGGCGGAGGGGACCTCGAATCCCCGCCGGATGAGGCGCAGGACGTCGGCGCCGTACTTGTCCGGATGCTCGGTCGCCCAGCGGCGGTGGTGCTGCGCCGCCTCGAAGAGCAGGATCGTCAGGCCGACCTCGAAGAGCCGCTTGCGGTCCATGAACTCGACCTCGGGAATCCCCCGCGACGCGACCTCCCACCCGGCCGCCGTCGGCGCGTCGAGGTCGTCGATCCAGCCCGCCGGCACGCCGAGACGCGGCCGCGAGAGCCGTTCCAGCGACACATCCTCCCCCGACATCACCGAGTACGCCCTCGTGGTCGCCGCGATGTCCGGGGCGATCGGCCCCAGGGTGTCGAGCGACGTGCTGAGCGGGATGACGCCGTGGACGTCGATGCTGCCGAACGCGGGTTTGAAGCCCGCCACGCCGCAGAGCGAGGACGGGATGCGGATCGATCCGCCGGTGTCAGAGCCGACCGCCCAGTCGCACATCCCGGCCGCCACCGCTACGGCCGAGCCGCCGGACGAGCCGCCGGCGACCCGGCCGGGGTCGTGGGGGTTGCGGACAGTCCCGTGGTGCGGGTTGATGCTCGTCACCCCGTAGGCGAACTCGTGCAGGTTGGCTTTGCCCACGACGGCGCAGCCCTCTTCGCGGATCCGCCGGATCACCGGCGCGTCAGCCGCGGCCGGAACCGTGGGCAGGATGATCCCACCCGCGGTGGTGACCATGTCCTTCACGTCGACCAGGTCCTTGACCGCCACCACGACGCCGGCCCCAGACTCGCTCGAGAGCGAGATGAAAGCGTTCAGGTCGGAGCGCTCGCGAATCCTCGCCCGCGCCCCCTCCAGGTCCATCCCGCCCATTCTCAGGTCTGAACGAGGGGCCATCGCGTTATCCTTGCCCGCTGATGGCGGGCCCGTCCGGAGGTTTTGCCGCCGCCAACCTCTCGTGGAGCAAGGTTGACGTGCTGACCAACTACCAGCGGCTCACGGCCGAGATCCAGGTTCGAGGCGGGCGGCTGCGGGAGACGATCAACGACCCCGAACCGCTGTTTCACCTGCGCAACGTGAGCGCCGAGCCGCTGCTCGTGGGGGCCGTGCCGCTGAGCGGTGTTCCAGAAGGCCTGTTCAACAAGAACTACATCGGTGGCATCCGCACCATCGAGCCGGAGCCCCCGCCGCCCGACGCCGTCACCGACCTCATCCGGCGCTACGTGATGTTCCAGGCAGCCGGCTTCATGGTGACGGGAGCGGCGGAGTTCCCCAGAGCGACGGAGACTTCAATGCACACCGAGATCCTGATGAAGAACCGGTTCTTTCCGATCCTCGACGCGACCGTGACCATCTTCGGCGTGGCGGGGAAGAGCTGGACCCAGCCCAACATCTGGGTCAACCGCGACCTGATGCTGGCGACCTACCTAGGCTGACCTCCGGCCGAAGAGCCGCTGGACTCTCACCACGAGAAGGTCCCAGAGGATCCCGAAGGCGCTGATCTGCCTCGCCGCCTCGACCTGAGGGGCAGGCGGGGGATCAGAGCCGGCGGCCGTGGCATCGCCAGGGTTGCCTGGCGGGGGTGCGGCCTCGAGGTTGGCCTTGATGCAGGTCGCCATCTCGTTGACCATCCGCCTGGACACGTCCTGCATCACGCCGCGCCCAAACTGCGCCACGCGCCCGGCGACGTGGTAGTCGGTCACGATCGTCACGGTCGAACCGCCATCGGCGGCGTCCACCTTCATCTGGGCGGTTGCCTTGGCCGTCCCCTGGCCGGTGGTTTCCCGTCCCTCGGCGGAAAGGGTTGCGGTTCGGTCGGCGTCGCTGCGGTCCGAGATTCGCGCGGTGCCGTTGTACGCCACCGTGATGGGACCGACCTTGACCTTCACCTTGCCCTTGAAGGTGGTCGGATCGACCACCTCGGACAGCTCGGCGCCGGGTACGCAGCCGACGACCTTGTTGATGTCTAGCAGGTAATCGAACACCCGCTCCGGCGGGGCGCCGACCTGAAAGGAATTCTCCAGTTGCATTTCCCGGCTAAAAGTAGCGCAATAGTGGGGTTCACCTTCTGGCTGGTGGGTTTCAACCGAGCGGCGCGACCCCAGCGCCGCCCTTTTTTCGGGGTGTAGGAGGATGCGGATGAAGCACAAGGTCACGACCACCGTCAACGGCCGCCAGCACGAGCGAGAGGTCGAGCCGCGACTCCTGCTCGTGCACTACCTGCGCGACGAGCTCGGGCTCACCGGAACTCACATCGGCTGTGACACGAGCCAGTGCGGCGCGTGCACCATCCTGGTCGACGGCAAAGCCGTCAAGAGCTGCACCATGTTCGCGGTCCAGGCCGAGGGCAGGAGCCTGACCACGATCGAGGGCATGGCCAAGGACGGCGAGCTGCACCCGATCCAGCAGGCGTTCTGGGACGAGCATGGCCTGCAGTGCGGCTACTGCACGCCGGGTTTCATCATGGCGGCCGCCTACCTCCTGGACCAGAACCCGAACCCGACCGAGGACGAGATCCGGAAGGGGCTCGAGGGCAACCTCTGCCGGTGTACGGGCTACGTGAACATCGTCAAGGCGGTGCAGAGTGCGGCCAAGACGATGAGCACATCGCCGGCGAAGAAGGCGACGGTCACCGCGGGAGGGAACTGAGATGGCGGTCACCCAGCTGGTCGGATCCAAGATTCACCGCCGCGAAGACCCTCGCCTGATCACAGGGCATGGCCACTACATCGACGATTTCACCCGCCAGGGCACCGCGTATGCCGCTTTCGTGCGCAGTCCACTCGCCCACGCGCGAATCAAGAGCATCGACGTCACTGATGCCAGCAAGGCGCCAGGCGTCACCGGCGTTTACACCGCGCGCGACTTCAAGAGCTTGCTCGCGGGAACGCATCCCGCGGCGCCCGCCTTCGTGGCGGAGAAGAAGTTCGTCCCCGAGCGCTTCCCGATCGCGGAGAAGGAGGTCTGCTACCAGGGCGAGATCGTGGCCGCGGTGCTTGCCGAGACCAAGGCCCAGGCGGCGGACGCCGCCGGCTTGATCCAGGTCGAGTACGACGAGCTGCCGGCGGTGATGGACCTCGAAAAGGCGCTCGAGAAGAACAGCCCCAAGTCGCACACGGACGGCCCGGACAACGTGTGCTGGGACTTCACGTACACCGGTCCCGACATCACCGAGGCGGCCTTCAAAGAAGCCGACGTGGTGGTGAAGGAGCGCATCCTGCAAAACCGGCTGGCGCCGGTCCCCATGGAGCCGCGAGGCGTGCTGGCCGAGTTCGAGGGCTTCGACAAGAAGCTGACCATCTGGATGTCGAGCCAGAACCCGCACTTCATCCGCCTGTTCGTCTCCGGCGCGATGGGGCTCAAGGAGAGCCAGGTGCGCGTGATCTCGCCCGATGTTGGCGGTGGCTTCGGCAGCAAGATCAGCCCCTACCCCGAGGACTATCTCGTGCCAACGCTGTCTCGGCTCGCGGAACGCCCGGTGAAGTGGATCGAGACCCGCACGGAGTCGATCCAGAACGCGACTCACGGCCGCGGCCAGTTCTATGACTGCGAGGTCGCGGCCAAGAAGGACGGCACGCTGCTTGGGATGCGCGTCGTCCAGTACCTCGACGTCGGTGCCTACCACGGCACCTTCGGAGCTTTCCAACCGGTCGCGTGCCTGATGGCGGGAGGCGCTTACAAATGGAAGGGGATCTCGGCGCGCACCGTCGGCGTGCTGACCAATCGCGTGCCCACCGACCCGTACCGGGGCGCCGGCCGGCCTGAGGCGACCCACCTCGTGGAGCGCATGGTCGACCTGGTGGCGCTGGAGCTGAAGATGGACCCCGTCGACATCAGGCGGAAGAATTTCATCCAGCCGAAGGACTTCCCGTTCACACAGAGCTTCGGGCTCGTCGTCGACTCAGGCGATTACGACAAGGCCCTCGACAAAGCGCTCGAGCACGCGGGATACGCGGAGCTGCGCAAGAAGCAGGCCGAGCTGCGCAAGCAAGGCCGCTACATGGGAATCGGATTCTCCACGTGGATCGAGCTTTGCGGTTTCGGACCAAGCGCCGCAACGGCCCCGGCCACCGGAGGCATCGCGCTCGTCGAGTCGGCCCAGGTTCGAGTGACGCCGACCGGATCGGTGCTCGTCTACACCGGCACACACTCCCATGGCCAGGGACACGAGACGACGTTCCCCCAGATCGTGGCCGACCAGCTTGGAGTGCCGTACGAGAGTGTCGAGCTGCGTCACGGCGACACGGCTGAGGGCACTGCGTTCGGTTACGGGACGTACGGCAGCCGCAGCCTGGCGGTCGGCGGCGTCGCCATCAGCAGGGCGGTCGGCAAGGTCATCGACAAAAGCAAGAAGCTGGCCGCGCACATGCTCGAAGCGGCCGAGGAGGACGTCGTGTTCGAGCACGGCGCCTTCCACGTCAAGGGCTCGCCCGACAAGTCGAAGGCATTCGGCGAAGTGGCTTTCGCGAGCTATGGGATGAGCCTGCCGGAGGGCATGGAGCAGGGGCTCGAGGCGGTCGCCTACTTCGATCCGCCGAACCTGGTGTGGCCGTTCGGCACGCATATTGCAGTGGTCGAGATCGACGCCGAGACTGGCACCCCGCTGATCACCAAGTACGTCGCCGTGGATGACTGCGGAAACATCATCAACCCGATGATCGTGGACGGTCAGATCCATGGAGGCATCGTGCAGGCGATCGGGCAGGCGCTCTACGAAGAGGTCGTCTACGACGACGACTCCGGCCAGCTGAAGACCGGGACGATGATCGACTACATGCTGCCGTCGGCAAACGAGATCCCGACGATGATCATCGACAAGACGATCACGCCAAGCCCGACCAACGAGCTCGGCGTCAAAGGGATCGGTGAGGCGGGAACGATCGCGGCGAGCGCCGCGGTGATCAACGCCATCTGCGATGCCCTCAGCCCGCTGGGGATCAAGCACGTCGACATGCCAGCCACCCCTGACAGGCTGTGGAAGATGATGAAGGAGGCACGCCAGTGATACCGGCTGCATTCGAATACGCCCGCGCCTCCTCGGTCGACGAGGCGTCGAAGTTGCTCAGCAAGTTCGGTGAGGACGCAAAGGTGCTGGCCGGAGGCCACAGCCTCATTCCTTTGATGCGCCTCCGCCTCGCGCAGCCCACCGCGCTGGTCGATATCAACGGAATCCAAGAGCTCGACCACATCACCGAACGCGGAGGCAAGCTGCACGTCGGCGCGCTGACGCGACACGTGACGATCCAGAACTCGTCGGTCGTCCAGGAAAAGCTGCCCCTGCTCGCCGAGGTGGCAGGCGAGGTGGGCGACAACCAGGTGCGCAACATGGGCACGATGGGAGGCGTCATCGCGCACGCGGACTCGGCCGGCGACTACCCGACCCTGGCCGTGATCCTCGACGCGGAGATCGTCACCAACAAGCGCACGATCCCGGCGAAGGATTTCTTCAAGGACCTGTTCACCACGGCGCTGGGCCCGGACGAGGTCGTCACCGAGGTGGTCTTCCCGGTCGCCAATGGGCCGCACAAATACGTCAAGTTCCGCCGCAGGCTGTTCGACTGGGCGATCGTCGGCGTCGCTGCTCAGAAGCTGAACGGTGGCTGGAGGATCGGTCTCACCAACGTCGGGCCGACCCCGGTCCGGGCGACGGCGGTCGAAAAGGCGCTGCACGACGGCGCCACGCCGGAAGACGCTTCGCAGCATGCGTCGGACGGGCTCGACCCCGCCGGCGACCTGCGCGCTAGCCCCGAGTACAAGAAGCACCTCGCCCGCGTGCTCACCAAGCGGGCGATTCAGCAGGCGCAGGGCCAGTAAGAGTCTCGAGGCTGCCGGGCCTCTGGGGTTCGGCAGCCTCGTAGATATGAGCGGAAACCTGAGCGGTTTCCGCTCATCGCGCCGTCGGCAAAGCCGACCGGCCCTTTGGGCCGGGCAAGCGGCGCTGCTCACCTTCCCTTTTAAGGTTTAGTCAGGTCGTAGTCTGTGTCTCCAGTGAGCGCTCCCACGACGATCGAGGACGTCGAACGCCGCCTGCGCGAGCGCCGCTACATCGGCGACCGCGCCCTCGCGACATCGATCTTCCTTGCGCTCCAGCTGAAGAAGCCGCTCTTCATCGAGGGCGAGGCCGGCGTGGGCAAGACAGAGGCGGCCAAGGTCATGGCCGACGTGCTTGGCGCGCGACTCATCCGCCTCCAGTGCTACGAAGGCATCGACCTGGCGCACGCCGTCTACGAGTGGAACTATCCGCGTCAGCTCCTGCACATCCGGTTGATGGGTGAAGGACAGGACCGACGCGTCGCCGAGCGCGAGATCTTCAGCTCGGAGTTCCTGCTGCGGCGGCCGCTGCTGGACGCGATCGACAACGACGACGCCACACCTCCCGTCCTTTTGATCGACGAGATCGACCGCTCCGACGAGGAGTTCGAGGCGTTCCTGCTCGAGCTGCTGTCCGAGTTCCAGGTTTCGATCCCGGAGATCGGCACGATCAAGGCGCGCCAGGTGCCGTTCGTGGTCATCACCTCCAACCGCACCCGGGAGGTGCACGACGCATTGAAGCGCCGCTGCCTCTACCACTGGATCGACTACCCAGACCTCGACAAAGAGGTCGAGATCGTGCGCGCGCGCGCGCCTGAGGCCGCCGACGGGCTGGCGCGCGAGGTGGCGGCTCTCGTGCAGGGATTGCGCGGCATGGACCTGTACAAGGTCCCGGGGGTCGCCGAGACGCTGGACTGGGCGCGCTCGCTCGCGGCGCTCGGCGCCACCCAGATCGACGCGACGCTTGTCAACGCCACGATGGGCGCGGCGCTGAAGTACCAGGAGGACCTGGAGCGTGTGCGCGAGCAGGTGCCTGCCCTGGTCGAAAAGGCGCGGCGTGCCTGAGGTCGATTTGCTGCCGCGCCTTGGTGCCTTTGCGCGGCTGCTCCACGACGCCGGCCTCGAGGCGGGACCTCGCCGCCTGACCGACGCGACGCGCGCGCTGGGTTTCATCGACCTCAAGCAGCACGCCGATTTTCGGAACGCCCTGCGTGCGGTCTTCGTCAGCCGCAAGGAGGACATCCCGACCTTCGAGGCCGCGTTCGACATCTTCTGGGCGCCCCCCGACCCCCGTGCGACCGCTGGAGTGATCCCGGGCCGAAACCGCAGCCTGCCGCTGTCGCCCGAGCGCGCGAAGGCATGGGTGAACGCCCTCGGCCTGAACTCGTCGCAGATGAATCGCGAGCATGACCCGAAGGAATTCCCGGCCAGCTCGAGCGGCTACAGCGCCGAGGAGCTGCTCCGGCACAAGGACTTCGAGGAGATGACATGGGCCGAGACCGAGCAGGTCAGGCGGCTGCTCGAGCAGGCGCCGTGGCGCGTGGCCGAACGCAAGACGCGCAGGCTGCGGCCATCACGGTCCGGACGGATCGACCTCCGCCGATCGGCGCGCCACGCGATCCGATCGAGCGGCGAGCTGATGAACCTGTTTCGGCGCAAGCCGCGCGTCCGGCGCAGGCCATTGGTGTTGATCTGCGACGTGAGCGGCTCGATGGAGCGTTACTCGAGGCTCTTGATGATTTTCGCCCACGCGATCGGCCGGCGCGAGGACCTGGAGGCCTTCGTCTTCTCGACGCGCCTGACGCGCATCACGCGGCTCTTGCGCCAGCGAGACCTCGACCGCGCTCTCGACTCGGTGAGCAAGACCGTGCACGATTTCAGCGGCGGGACCAGGATCGGGGAGGCGATCGGCGATTTCAACCGTCGCTGGGCACGGCGCGTGCTCGGCCATGGAGCGGTGGTGATCATCGTCAGCGACGGGTGGGACCGCGGAGACCCCGCGCAGCTCACGGCTGAGCTGATCCACCTGCGCCGCTCCGCGCACCGATTGATCTGGCTGAACCCTCTGCTCGGCTCCGAGGGCTACGAGCCACTGACGCGAGGCATGGCGGCGGCGCTGCCGCTGTGCGACGACTTCCTCGCCGCGCACAACGTCGATGCCCTCGAGGACCTCGGCCGCCTGCTCGCGTCGCTCGACAGTAGGACCTCGCGATGAGGGAGGTCCTGGCCGAGCTCAACCAGTGGACGCGCGACGGCGAGGACATCGCCCTCGCGACGGTGATCGAGACGTGGGGCTCGAGCCCCCGCCCGCTGGGGTCGAAGATGATTGTGACGCGCTCGGGCAAGATGGCCGGATCGGTCTCGAACGGGTGCATCGAGGGCGCCGTGTTCGAGGAAGCACAGAAAGTGCTCAAGACGCGGGCGCCCAGGGTGGCCGCGTTCGGCGTCGCCGACGACGTGGCCTTCGAGGTGGGACTGGCGTGCGGCGGCCACATCGAGGTCTTCGTTCAACCGCTGGCTCCAGTACATCAGCGGCTCATCGCGATGCTCGATCGCAACGAGCCGGCGACCCTGCGGACGAATCTGGCCAGCGGCGAGGCCGAGCTCGTCGAGGGCACGCCGCCCGGGTCTGAGCTGGCCCGACGCGACGGAGACTCGTTCGTCGAGCCGTTTCGGCGGCCCGCTCACCTCGTGATCATCGGCGCGATCCATATCGCGATCCCGCTGCACAGGCTCGCCAAGTTGATGGGCTATCGGGTCACCGTGGTCGACGCGCGCGCGAAGTTCGCAACCAGGGAGCGGTTCCCGGAAGCCGACGAGCTCATCGTCGCCTGGCCCGACGAGGCGATGGCGCAGGTCGAGGTCGACAACTCGACCTACGTGGTCATCCTGACCCACGATCCGAAGTTCGACCTCCCCGCGCTGCGGTCGGTGCTGAAGAAGGACGCCGGCTACATCGGCGCGATCGGCAGCCGCAAGACCAACCAGAACCGCTTCGACGCCCTGCGCCAGGAGGGGTACACCGAGGAGCAGCTGGCTCGAGTGCACGGACCGATTGGTCTGGACCTGGGCGGGCGTGGTGCGGAGGAGACCGCGCTGGGCATCCTCGCCGAGATCACCGCCGTGCGCTTCGGCGGCTCGGGGGTCTCGATGCGTGCAGCGCGCGCGTGACTGAAACTTTCATCGGAGGCTTCGCGAGCGGCTTCATGGGCCAGGGGTTCATGGGAATGCGGGTCGGGTACGGCCTGTACTTCACGACGACGAGGTTGTTCGGCGTCTACGCCGCCAACTGGTCCGGCGGATCACTGGGCGGCAAAGTCGCCGGGTTGATCGAAGACGAGCTGATGCCGGTCCTGTCGCCCGAGCAGAACGCCACCGTGATCGCCGAGCTGGAACGCGCGAAGCAGTACGAGCTGGCGAAAGATCAAATTCGGAGCATCCAGCTGAAGAAACCAGGATTCTGGGGAATGGGGCTCGGCCGAGCCACGATCCGTCCCGTCAACGGCACCTCCATCAGCTACACGCTGCGGAACGTCATTGCGTACGACCGGCTTGTCCAGCTGACGCAGGCCTTCGGCCAGGAGCTGGTCAGCAAGTAGCCTCAGGCGTGCTTGTGCTGGGCGCGGAATCGCCGCGCTTTCTCGCGGTTGCCGCAGGACTCCATCGTGCACCAGCGGCTGGAGTGGTTCTTCGAGCGGTCGAAAAAGGCCCACCGGCAGTCGGAGGAATTGCACAGCTTCATCCGACTCCAATCTTCGCCCTGCATCGCCGAGTAGAGGGTCGCGACCAGCCGGCCCATCGCGCCCACCGCGCCTGACGCCTCTGGCTCGAGGCGCGGCCGGCCGTCCGGCGCGAAACGCATCCGCAGGCGGCTTGCCGTCGCCGCCTCGTTGAGGGTCGCCAGGTCGACCGGGTAGACCGGGTAGCCCGAGTTGCCGCCGATCACGCCCCGCATCGCCTCGCGCACGGCGATCGCGTGCTTCAGGTCCGACTCGTCCAGGGTCCCGCTCGTGCCCTCCAGCAGGCCGTTTGCAACCAACCACGCCTGGAGCGTGTTTGGGTCGGTGAGCTGCTCCTTGAGGGGCACCATGTCGACGGTGTTGACGAAGGCCTGGACCAGGCCTAGCTCGCCGCTTGCCGTCTCCCGTTCTGACATCGAGCCTTAGTCTACCCATAACCATAAAAGCCGCAACATCGGTTATAATAACTGGCGTAGTAGGATTGATGGTTAGGAGGTCGAAATGAACCCGTACGTGAACGAGGACGTCATGTGGCAGCGACTCAAGGACATCCAGCTCGAGGCTGAGAACAGGCGGCTCTACGGGGTGCGGACCTTCCCGACGCTCGTCGCCCTGGTCCAGATCCTCGGCCGGCGCGCCTGGTGGCTGGGCGGGCTCGCGATGCGAAGAGCTCCGCGGCGCCGCCCGGTCCAGCTCGCCGAGCAGGAGTGCGAGGGCGAGTCGGACGCGGCTTAGCCCGCCAGCTTCTTCAGCACCGCCACCTGCTCGGCGTCGGGACCGCCACCCGCACCGGGCACCTCGAGGATGAATGGAAGCTTCGCGAGCCGGGGCTCGTGAAGTAGGGCCCGAAAGCCTTCCTCGCCGATCTGTCCCGTCCCGATGTTGGCGTGACGGTCGCGGTTCGAACCCAGGCCCGTCACCGAGTCGTTGCAGTGGATGACGTCGACGCGGCTCAGCTTCACCACCTTGTCCAGCTCGTCGATCGTCTTTTTGACCTCGGCCGGAGTTCGCTCGTCGTAGCCCGACGCGAAAGCGTGGCATGTGTCGAAGCAAACACCGACTCGCGGGTCGTCATCGAGCGCGCTCAGCATCTGCGCGATCTCTTCGAATCGCGCGCCGACGCAGCCGCCCAGGCCGGCGTTGTTCTCGATCAGCAGGCGCGCCGACCTGGGATCCGCGCGCTCGAGCACGTGTCGCAGGTGCTCCGTGATGGACGGCAGCCGCGCCTCGAAGCCGGCGCCCTTGTGCGAGCCGGTGTGGAAGATCACACCGTCGACGCCCAGCTCGTCCGCCGCCTTGAGATAGCCGGCGAGCGTGCTCTCCGAGCGCTGGCGGAGCGTGGGATCGTCGCCCGCCAGGTTGATCAGGTAGACCGCGTGAAAGTAAAAAGGCGGATGGCCGAACTTGTCGGCGGCGTCCTTGAAGGTCGCGATCCGCGTCTCGTCCAGCTTGGGCGAGCCCCAGAAACCAGGCGGCGTGGGGTGGACCTGGATCGCCTCCGCGCCCATCGCTTTGGCCCGCTCAAAGGCCAGGTGGAGGCCGCCGGAGGAGTCGACGTGGGCTCCGAGAATTGGCACTTCAAGAGGAGAGTAAGCCCGGGCCTGTCTGCCATGCTCTAGACGTGGTCTTCGTCATGGGGGACATCGACCTGCCTGTGCGCGGGCGCACCTACCGCGAGCCAGACGGACCGCACTCGATGGTCGTTCGGGGAAAGGACCTCGACGCCGGCCTGCAGCACGTCGCGTCACGCAGCGACTGCCGCTCGGTCGCGGTGGTGGGGCTGCCCGAAGAGGTGCCCGACCTGTCGCCCCTGATCGGACGCCGGCTTCTCCTGGTCGATGGCGACGGCGTCCGCCTGCGCAACTTCGCTGAGGTCGCGATCCGCGCCGGCATCGAGGTGGAATGGATCCGCTCGACCCGACCGCCGTTCGAGCGACTCGCAGCGGCGCTGCTTCCGGTTGGAGGAATCGTCCTCGCCGCCGGCAAGAGCTCGCGCATGCCTGGCTCGCAAAAGCTGTTGCTCGACATCGACGGCGTGCCGATGGTGCGCCATGTCTTCGAGGCCGCGTCCGAAGGCGGCTGTCATCAAACCGTCGTCGTGTATGCGGAGGAGGACGTGAGGCGCGCGATCGACGGACGGGCCGAGCTCGTCTACAACGCGAAGGCGAGCACTGGCATGGCCTCGTCGCTGCAGGCAGGCCTGCGCGCGATGCGACACGAGATCGAAGGCGCGATGGTGCTGCTCGGCGATCAGCCGTTGGTCGGCTCGCGCACCGTCGCCACGCTGCTGAGGGCGTGGCGTCGGGAGGGCTCGCGCCCGGCGGCCGCCGTGTCTAGCGGGAGCGACGGCTGGTCGCCGCCGGTGATCGTCGCGCGCCCGCTGTGGGAGGAGCTCTTCAAGCTCAAGGGCGACGCGGGCGCGCGTCAGGTCCTGCATGGAAGGCCCGAGATGCTCGACGTCGTTCCCGCGCCTGGACGCTCCGACGACATCGACACGCCGGAGGACTACGCGAAGATCGTCCGCCTCTTCCCGCGCCGGAGACCTCGCCAGCGCGTCTGAGCGACCATCCGGCGTACCATTCGGAATGGTGCTAGTGATCGCTCTAGGAGTGATGACTTGAAAGATCAGCTGAAGCCGCGGTGGACTGCCGCCGGCGAGTACACCGACATCCTCTACGAGACCTGGGACGGGATGGCCAAGATCACGATCAACCGGCCTGAGGTCCGCAACGCGTTCCGCCCGACCACCGTCTTCGAGATGTCGAAGGCGTTCGAGGCCGCGCGCAACGACCCTGAGATCGGCGTCGTCATCCTCACCGGCGCGGGCACCGAGGCGTTCTGCTCGGGGGGCGACCAGCGCGTGCGCGGCGACGACGGGTACGTGGACACGAAAGGCACGGGCCGGCTCAACGTCCTGGACCTGCAGGTGCAGATGCGGCGATTGCCCAAGCCTGTCGTCGCGATGGTTGCCGGCTACGCCATCGGCGGCGGCCACGTGCTGCATGTCGTGTGCGACCTGACGATCGCGGCCGACAATGCGCGCTTCGGCCAGACCGGTCCGCGCGTCGGCAGCTTCGACGGCGGATACGGCGCGGGTCTGCTGGCCCGGATCGTGGGCCAGAAGAAGGCCCGCGAGATCTGGTTTCTGTGCGAGCAGTACGACGCGCAGCAGGCGCTCGACATGGGACTGGTCAACAAGGTCGTGCCGCTGGCCGACCTGGAGAAGGAGACCCTCGCTTGGTGCCGGCGGATGCTCGAGCTCAGCCCGCTCGCGCTGCGCATGCTGAAGGCGGGGCTCAACGCCGCGGACGACGGGCTCGCCGGCATCCAGCAGCTCGCCGGTGACGCGACGCTCCTGTACTACATGAGCGAAGAGGCGCAGGAAGGCCGCGACGCCTACGTGCAAAAGCGCAAGCCCAATTTCACGAAGTTCCCCAAGCGACCGTAGCCATGGTTGTCGCAGCGCCCGCGATCAGCGCCAGGCGGGCGTGGTGGTCGGCGGTGCGGCCCGCCACACTCGCCGCATCCGTCGCGCCGATCCTGACCGGCACCGCGATCGCGGTCCACGAGGGCGGCCCGCGCTGGGGCGCCGGGATCGGCGCATTGATCGTCGGGCTCGGCATGCAGCTCGGCGTGAACTTCGCGAACGACTACTCCGACTTCGTCCGCGGCGCCGATGCCAGGCGGGTGGGCCCGCTTCGCGCGGCATCATCGGGAGTCGTCGACCCGGAGCACGTGCGACTCGCCGCCATCGGGGCCTTCGGTGTTGCGGCGTTTGCCGGGGCGCTGGTCAGCCTCGCGGTCGACTGGCGCCTGCTGGTGGTCGGTGCGGCGTGCGTGCTGGCCGGCTGGCTCTACACGGGCGGGCCCCGTCCCTACGGGTACCTCGGGCTGGGCGAGGTTTTCGTGTTCATCTTCTTCGGCCTCGTGGCCACGATCGGCACCGTCTATGTGGAGACGAGCCGCATCACAGCGCTCAGCGTCCTGATGGGATGCGGGATGGGCTTCCTGGCGACGGCGATCCTCGTCCTGAACAACCTGCGCGACATCGACACCGACGCCGCCGCGGGCAAGCGGACCCTGGCCACGCGAATCGGCCGCGAGCGGACGCGAATCCTGCTCGTCGTTCTCGTCGCGGCGGCGTTCGCGGTGCCGATCGTGGTATTCATCGCCCACCTGGCAGGCGTGACGATCATGCTCGTCCACTTCGCGATCCCCATCGCCTCGGTGCCGGTGCGCGCCGCATTCGTGTCGACCGCGGCCCCCGCCCTGGTGCAGGCCCTGAAGCGGATGGCGATCGCGCAGCTCGCCTACGCCCTGCTCTTCACCCTGGGGCTGCTGCTGTGATCACCGCAAGGCGACCGGAAGACGTGGCCCGCGAGGTCGAGGAGCTGGTCCGCTCAGGTCGACGGCGTTTCGTCATCCAGGCAATCGACCACGGCGGGCAGCTCGACCTGGAGCGGCTCGGCGCCGCCCGGTACGCCGCTGGTCTTCAGTCCGAGGTCGAGCTCGGAGAGGCGGCGCCCGTGGCGGCAGTGGCCGCGAGGTGATTGGCGAGCACCCGCGCGAAGGCGTCGGGCCGCTCCTGGTGCACCGCGTGACCGGCCCTGAGGACAAGCTCGGTATGCCCGTTCGGCACAGCTGCGGTGAGCCGGCGCGCGGAAGCGACATAACCGTGGTCGAGCTGCCCGGCGACGAAGGTGCACGGAAACGGTGCTCGGGCGAGCTCGTCCCAAACGGGCTCCATGACCCCGGCGCCCATCCCGCGCAGCGAGCACGCAAGCCCGGCGACGTGGTTCTGCATCCGCTCGGCGCGGACGTGCGCGACGTACGCCGGGCCGCGCTGCTGCAGGCCCCCGAACAGCGGCAGGGAGCCCCAGTAGTCGACGAAGGCCTCGAGCCCGTCCTGCTCGATGCGCTCGGCGAGCGCTTCGTCGCCACGACGCCGTCCTTCGCGCGCGTCTTCGTCCAGCCCTGCGTGGGCTCCGATGGTCACCAGCGAGAGGACTCGCTCTGGGCGTCGCGCCCCGACATGCAGCGCGAGGCGCCCGCCCATCGAATAGCCGACCAGGTGGGTCCGCTCGACGCCAAGCTCGTCCCACAGGTTCACGAGGTCGGCGGTGCACGCCGCCATGGAGCACGGCGCGCCGTGCCGGGTCTGCGTCTCGCCGTGTCCACGCAGGTCAGGCACGATCCACATCCAGCCGTCCGGCATTCGGGTGATGAGCTCGCGCCAGCTCCGGCCGCTCTGCGTGAAACCGTGCAGGAGCGTGACCGGTGCACCCTGGCCGGTCACAAAGTAGCTCAGCTTTACGTCCTCACGCTCCAGAATCACGACTCGATCCTATGAGCGACGTGACACAAGCGTTTGCCGCGACCTTCGTCGACGAGCTTGCGGTGCAGGGCGTGGAGTTCGCGTGCGTGTCGCCCGGCTCGCGGTCGGCGCCCATCGCGATGGCGTTGCAGCGGCATCCTCGCATCAAGGTCCTCATTCAGATCGACGAGCGATGCGGCTCTTTCTTTGCCGTCGGGCTCGGGAAGGCGACCGGCAAGCCCGCGGTCGTCCTGTCCACGTCCGGGACCGCAGCGGCGGAATTTCACGCCGCGGTGGTGGAAGCTTCTTACTCCCGCACCCCGCTCATCGTGCTGACGGCGGACCGGCCGCCCGAGCTGCAGGGCGTGGGGGCGAACCAGGCGATCGACCAGCAACACCTCTACGGAAGCGCCGTGCGATGGTTCGTCGACCCGGGCGCGCCTGTGGACCTGCCCAACGCGGCGCGCACCTGGCGGCGGCTCGCCGCGCGGGCAGTGGCGGAAGCGTCGAACGGTCCTGTCCACGTGAATCTCCCCTTCCGCGAGCCGCTGGTGCCCCCACCGGGAAAGCCCCCGGTCGCCGAGCCCGCGCCCGCCCAGGCGATGACCTCGGGCCGCCTTCTCCCCAGCCAGGCACAGGTCGCCTCGCTCGCGTCCGCGCTGCAGCGCGCGCAGCGTCCGCTGATCGTGGCGGGCGAGCTGCGCGACGGACAGAATCTCGCGCCGGCGCTGCACCGGATCGGCCTTCCGCTCCTGGCCGAACCGACCTCCCAGCTGCGTCGCGCCGAGGCGGGCCCCGCGATCGAGTCCTATGAAGCACTGCTTCGCGCAGGCTGGTCGCTCCAGCACGGCCCCGACCTCGTGATCCGGATCGGCGCGACGCCGACGTCGCGCGTGTTGAATCGGTGGCTTGCCGCCGCCGCGGCGCCGACGTTTCTCATCGATCCGGACCACGCCTGGCGGGACGAGGACCATGTCGCGACGAACGTGATGGTCTGCGATCCGCAGCCCCTGCTCGAAGCTGTGCCGCCTGTTGACCGAACCGCCTGGCGCGATCAGTGGGTCACGGCGGGCAAGCGCGCGTCGGCGGCGATCGCGGCGTCGATGGTCTCCACGCCCCTCCACGAAGGCCACGTCGTGCGGGCGCTGAGCGCGCGCCTTCCCGATCCGGGCCAGGTGTTCATCGGGTCGAGCATGCCCATCCGCGCCGCCGACAGCTTCTGGCCGCTCGCGCGGCCCAAGCAGCGCTTCTTCGGCAACCGCGGGGCCAGCGGCATTGACGGGCTGGTGTCGAGCGGCCTCGGCGTGGCGACCGCCCGCGATTCGGTCCCCACCGTGCTGCTGCTCGGCGACCTTTCCCTCTATCACGACATGAACGGCCTCTGGGCCCTGCAGCGGCACGGCATCCGGGCGACGCTCGTCGTGTGCGACAACAACGGCGGCGGGGTGTTCAACTTCCTGCCCCAGGCCGAACACCAGGACGTGTTCGAGGAGATCTTTGCCACACCGCTGGGCCTCGACCTTTCGCAGGTTGCCCGGTTGTATGGGCTCGTCTACAGCCCCGTCTCGGACCGCTCGGGTCTCGAGCCGGCGATCGCCGACGCCATCGCGGCGCCGACGCCGACGATGGTCGTCGTGCGCTTCAAGCGCGAGGACAGCGTGAGCGGGCATCGCTTGTTGTGGGAGGCGGCGGCCTCAGCGCTGAAGAGCTAGCGCGGGCCCCAACTCTCGGATCGTCCGGACAAAGCAACACTCTCGGCCCTGAAAATCCCGGATGGTCCGGACTATCCGACGACACAGAGTCAGTCCTCGAGCAGGAAGTCCAGCACCAGCCGGTTGAATTCGACCGGGTGCTCCAGGTTCGGCAGGTGCGCCGCGTCTTTGATCACCGCCTTGCGCGCGTGCGGGACTTTCTCCATCAACAGATCGACCGCGTCGAACACCGGCGGAAGGTCTGCGTCGCCGACGACGACGAGCGTTGGTGCGGTGATCTCGTGCAGACGCTCGACCGCCGGAGGAACGAGGTTGTCGTGCGGAGACTTGGCAAAGTCGCTGTCGAAGTTGCCGCCGTTCATCTCGAGGAACAGGTCGCGCAGGGGCTGTTTGACATGGCCGCGCGGCCGCTGGCCGTCCAGCCAGAGATACATCTCGGCGCGGTTCAGCGCGTCCAGGTCGCCGGCCTTTTCCGCCGCCTCGACTTCTGTCCAGAGGTCCGGATATTTCTTGTCGAATGTCGCGCCGCTGATGCCTGGCCCGACTAACACAAGCTTCGAAATGCGCTCTGCATGCTCCAACGCGAAGTCGATCGCAATCCGGGATCCCATCGAGCATCCAACCAGGTGCGCAGGCTTCTCGTGTAGCTGGTCGATCAGGCCAAGCAAGTCCGCGACCGCCGACCAGCGAACTGGCGGAAGCTCGGATTGGCCAAAGCCGCGCATCTCCGGCGTGATGACGTCGAAGTGTTTGGCGAACGCCGCGACCTGCGGCTCCCACATGCGCCGGTCGGTCACGCCGGCGTGCAGGAAAACCACCGGAAATCCTTCGCCTACGCGCTCGTAGTGGATGCGCGCGCCGTTGATGGTCAGGTTCATCAGACCAGCGCTGTGAGCAACGCCTTGAACTTCAGCTCGGTCTCCTCGAGCTCGCGTGCGGGGTCGGAGCCCGGCATCACGCCCACGCCCGCGTAGAGTCTCGCGCCGTCCTCCCACAGCAGGCCGCAGCGCAGCGCGATCGCCAGCTCGCCGTCGCCGCGTCCATCGATCCATCCCACCGCCCCTGCGTACCAGCCGCGCTCCATGCCCTCGAACTCGTCGATCAGCATGTCCGCGGCGGCGCGCGGCCAGCCGCCGACAGCCGGGGTCGGGTGGAGCGCCGCCGCCAGGGTCAGCACGTCCGCGGCCGGATCGTGAAGCCGCGCCTCGACGCTCGTGGCGAGGTGCTGGATGTTGGTGAAGCGCACGACCTCAGGTCCGCGCGCGCTGACACTGTCGGAGAAAGGCTTCAGCGCGTCGACCACGAACTGTGAGACGACCCGATGCTCGTCAGCGTCCTTGTTGCTCTGGACCAGCGCGTCCGCCAGCCTTTCGTCCTCCGAGTCGCTGGCGCCTCGCGCAACCGAACCCGCCATCGGCTGCGCGAAGGCGCGGGTGCCAAAGCGGCGAATCAGGAGCTCAGGTGAGGCGCCGGCGAATGCCGTCCCATCGGCGCCCGAAATCAGATATGTGAAGCACGACGGATAAGCGGCGCGAAGGCTCCTCACGACGGTCCCGGCTGCGACAACGCCGTCGCCATGCGCGATGACTTCGCGCGCGAGGACGACTTTCTCCGCCCCACCGGTGCGCAAGCGCGCCGCCGCGCTCTCCACAGCCGCCGTCCACGCGAGCGGATTGCGCACCGGCGTGACGTCGAGCTTGCGGGCGGACGGCGCTCGCACCGGGGTAGCGGTGAGATCGAGGAGATCTTCGGCTTCGTCGGTCGCGGAGACGACGAAGGTGCGGCCGCGCCTGCGCATGACCGCGAGCGCGGGCACACGAAACAGCAGCGCCGGAAATCCAGACCAGGCGCCACCGGGTTCGCGGTCGGTGCGGTAGGCAAAGCCGCCGACCGCGAGCGCGTCACTGGACGCGATGCGCAGCCACAACCGCGATGCGGCGAGAAGACGGTTCGCTCCTGGCTCGAAGTCGATGGTCTTGCCGTCCGCGTTCTCGACCGCCACTCCACCCGGCGCGGCGACGATGTCGAGGGCGCGGCCGAGCGCGGCGACGCTGACCGCGTCCGGCATCGGTCGCTCGATCAGCATCACCTCGTGCCCGGCGTCGCGCGCCGCCGTCACGAGGTCCACGAGGTCCGGGGTGCGGTCAAGCTCCCGGCCTCGAATTTTCGTCGGGGCGATCATCCGCGCTTCTCGATGTGCTCCCGCGCAGCGCGGAGCAGGGTCCGCTGGAAGTGATGGCGGACGAGCGTGCCGCTCGCCTCGAGCAGGTCATTGAACGTCTGCAGCAGGCGGCGCTCCGCGGCCTCAGTCTCGCCACCTTCGGCCTGGATTCGCTCCCGCACGTGGCGGTCGAAGAGGTCGACCGCCTGGCGCGCCGTGCGGTCGACGGCCGAGGCGTAGTCCTTGCCCAGGTCCATCAGCGCGCCGAGGGGTACGCCGGCCGCGATGAGCTTCATGCCGGCGGCGATCGCCTCCAGGTCGTCGGCGGGGTAGAGGGCTTCCTCACCGCCCTCGGTCGGCACGAGGAGGCCCGCTTGCTGGAGGCTCATCAGAAGCGGCTCGGCGACGCCGCTCCGCTCGGCGAGCTCGCTGAGCGTCAGCGTTTGTGGGGCGGATGGACGGGTGACCGCCGCCACCAGCGCCTCGTCCGAGGCCTCCAGCTCGCCGGCCAGGAAGCGCTGGATCACGGTAAGGGTGAATCCCTGCTGCTGGAGCTCCTTGATCCGCCTCAGCCGCTCGACATGGGTGTCGCCGTACCACGTCACCCGGCCCTCGCGGCGCGGTGCCTCGAGCAGGCCCTTGCCCTGGTAGAACCGGATCGTGTCGACGGCCACGCCGGCGGCCCTGGCCAATTGTTCGATCCGATACTCCATGAGTACTTACTCTAACGATCGGACCGACGCGGGGCTCCTAGCCGAACGTGTTCCAGTAGTACATCCGGTCGAGCCACCCCGGGTCGGAGCGGTAGGCCCGCGCGAACGCCTCGACCGAGTCGACGTAGTCGTAGTCCAGGTTGTAGTGCCAGATCGCCAGGCGCATGTTGTATGGCGCTCCGTAATGGACGAGGTAACGGGCGGCGGCGAGGATCGCGTCGTGCGGGTTGTGGATGTCTCCGCCCTGTCCGTAGTTGGCCCAGGTGCCGGGCAGGAACTGCATCGGCCCCTGCGCGCCGGCTGACGAGACGTCCTTGACCCGGCCGAAGTTGCTCTCGATGAAGTTGATCGAAGCCAGATAGCTGGGGTCGACCCCATAACGTCGGGACGCCTCGTTGTAATACGACCGCAGCGCGCTCAGCGGCTCGGCATCTGTGTAGGCGTGGTTGAAGTGGACGTTGACCAGGTAGTACTGGTCGATCCCGGCGAGGATGTAGAGCGAGTGCAGACCCGAGATGTAATCCTCGATTCCCGTCTGCGCGGCGGCGGGCAGCAGCGGAATCACCGAGGACTCGACGCTCGCGTAGCCGGCCAGCTCATACACGCGCAGCTCTTCCTGCCGCGCAGCCTGGCGAAACGCGTAGTTGGCGTCGGCGACGGCGATCTCGTGTCGGATCGTCTCCGCGAGGCCCGACGGCTGCTGCGCAGCCAGCGCCTGCAGGCTGTTCGACGCGTCCAGCATCGCCAGTTCCGCGGCGATGATCTGCGCCGCCTCGTGGTGGGCGTTCGGCCCGGCGCCGGGATCCACCGCCAGGGCAGCGCGGGGAAGTGCAGCGAGGATGGTGGCACAGAGGATCGAGGCGGCGTATCGAATCAGGCGGTGCCCTCGATCGCGGTCAGGTCGATGGGGTGCTCCAGCGGAACCGACGGCATGTCCTCCGGATAGGGATCCTTTTCGGTGGGCAGGCGCAGGCCAACCGACTCCAGCAGTCCGCTGATCTCATCGCCCATCAGCTCGCCGCCTTGATTGATCAACGACTCCGCGGCCTGATCGATCGCTTCCTTGTTTATGTACATCAGCCGCCAGTCGTCGATGTAAGCCGAGCCGAGGACCTGGGCCACGATGCGGCGGGCTCGCGGATTGTGGAGCACCGCTCCTTCCCACGTGGACTCCTCATGAATTCCCTGGGTGATCTCAGACACCGAGATCAGCTGCTCGCCTATGTTTGCGGCTTTCGACGACAGCTTTGGATCCAGGTTGTCCGCGCCCATGCCGATCGTGCCCACCATGCGACACGCCATCGCAGTGGCCATCCTCAGGTCGCCGAAAACGCCTGCTGAGTTCTCACCATAGAAGACGCGCTCGCACGCGATAGATCCGAGACCGTGGCGGATGTCGGCCGCGAGCTGGGAACGAAAGACCGAGCCCCCGTACTGCTCTTCGGTCGGCAGGGAGAGGTGATAGCCGCCGATCTCGCCCTGCGCGCTGGCGCGGCGCCGGATCGAGAGGCGAACGTGAGCGTGATCGGGCTGAAAGAAGTGAGACGCAATCGCATGCCCAAGCTCGTGCCGGGCGACGGCGATCTTATCTTTCTCCGTGTATTCGACTGGAATCGCGAGGCCGGCTTCGACGTTACCCATCGCTTCGCGGATGTCCGACCAGTTGAACGCGTCGCGTCCGTCTTCGAAGGCGTAGAGCAGCGCCAGCGAAAGCACCTGCTCGATATCGGCTGGCGAATACTTCTCGCAGATTCGAGCGAACTCGTCGCGCCTGTCGGGCGTGTCAAGCGCGGGGTCGTGCTGCTTCTTGTCGAAGTAAAGCGCGGCTATGTCCTTGCGCGACTCGCGGTCGGGCAGACGAAAGACGATCTGGCGGCCGAATCGTCCGGGCCTGGTCAGCGCCTCGTCCAGAACGGCGGGCCTGTTGGTGGCGCCGATGAACAGGATGTTGTAATTGGGCGCCTTCAGGGGGCGGATTCGGAGGGAGAGCTTGGTGCCGTTGGCACCGATCACTCGCGGAAGGAACAGGCCGTCGAGCGTCAGGTTAACCAGGCTGCGCAGCTGACGGATGATGAAGCCCGGATTGTCGATGCCGTCCATCAGGACGAGCAGCATGTTCAGTCCCAGCTGTCCGCCGCCCATCATTCCGCCCATTCCGCCCATCATTCCGCCACCTTGCTGCCCCGAGCGCCGCATGCCCAGGGCGTCGATCTCGTCGATGAAGACGATGCATCCGCCCCAGACCTTGGCCCGCTTGCGAGCCGCGCGCACCATCAGGTAGACGCTCAGCGCATCGATGCCTAAGAACATGCCGGCGAAAGACCCACCGTTCGCGATGTAGATCGGCACGTGGAGCGACGACGCGATCGCTTTCGCGAGCATCGTCTTTCCGGTTCCGGGCGGTCCCACCATCAGCACGCCGCGCTCACGCTTGCCGCCTGCCTTGGTGAACAGGCGCCCGTGCTCGATCAGCTTGAGGATTCGCTTCATCTCATTGACCGCGGCCTTCTGGCCGCGCACGTCCTCGATGCTCACCCCGAAGTTAGCGTCGTCCGGGTTGATCATCGTTTTGCCGATGCGCGTGTAGAGGTAGAAGGGACCGAAGAACAACATGAAGTTGGCGCCGAGGAGGAAGAACAGGTAGATCATCTGGGTGAAGATCTGCTGGAGAAGAGTGGGCAGGGCCAGCAGGGCGTCCGCCGGTGCCAACCCGAACGCCAGGTCCATGATCGTGAAGTAGGCGATCGGGATCGCGGCCAGGATAATCGCTCGCTTCCAGAACACCGCCCGGTTGGTCTCGACCGTGCGCTGAAGGACATCGGATTCCGGCGCAATCCTCTCCCGGAGGATGAGGGCGCGACGCACGATGCTCAAGATGCCGCGCGCGAGGAGCATGGCGAGAACCGCGTATGCGAGGGACCACCCGATGCCGAGCTGCAGGGCGATATCCGCGAACGCGAACGCGGTGGCGCCGACGAAGATCGTGAAGATCCAGAAGATGATCACGGCGGGGTCACCTCACTATACGGGTTGGGGTTTCGCACGGCCAGGAACACCACGACAGCCAGGCCGAGGGCGATCAATACGTCGCCGATGCTGTACACCTCGGGCACCGGGTACAGCACGATCCAGTCCCCCAGCAGGTTCAGGTTGGTGTGCGGTCCCATCACCGTGTACGGGCCGATCGTGCCGTGCCTCGCGAGGGATGCGGCCAGCTCGGGGGCGACCGGCATGTGGGCCCCGTTGGCGACGATCACCAACAGGTTCAGCGCCGTGCCGGCTGTGATCAGCCATATCCCGGGTAGGCGATTGAAATGCGCGATCGTCCAGGCCACGATCGCGGCGATCGCGATGACGAACACGTACTGCGCGCCGTCGACTCGATTCAAAGGGGTCACCAGCACCGCGGCCCTGGCCGCGATCGCGGCGAGGATCAGCCACGGCCAGCGAAAGCGCAGCCTCGCGAGGTTGGTGATCTTGCCCCCGGTGACCAGCCCGAAGGCCAGGCCGGTGACGATCGCAAAGAGCCAGAGCACCTAGCTCGAAGCTAGTCGGGCAGCTGCTCCCGCGAGCACCTTGACGCCCACCGGCAGCGCGGCTTCGTCGATCCAGAACCCCGGCGAGTGGTGCGCCGGGGGATGCTCTCCCTCGGGCCGCGCGCCGAGCATGAAGTAGCAGCCGGGGATCCGGGTCAGGAACTCGGCGAAGTCGTCGCTGACCGTCAATGGCCGTCCGAGCAGGCTCGCGTGATCGCCGATGAGCTCCTGTCCGACCTCGAGCACGGTGCGCGTGACGTTCGGCTCGTTCATCAGGGGCACCGTGCCGTGCACGAGGTCGAGCGAGCTCTCCACCTCGAACTCGCTCTGCGTCTCGCGCAGCAAGTCGTGCAGCCGGTCCAACGCCTGGTCGCGAAGCCCGGCGTTGAAGGTCCGGACGCTGCCCTGGACGAGGACGCCGCGCGGCACGATGTTCCACGCCCCGTCGCTGCTGATGTTGCCGACCGTGGTGTGGCACTGCACGCCTTCCGCCTCGAGGCCTTCGACGACCGTGTGCAGCCGTTCCACGAAGAAAGCCTGCGCGGCCAGCACGTTGCCGCGCCTGCCCATCATCCCGCCATGCCCGCCCGGACCCGAGAACTTGACGTCGAACGCATCGGACCCCGCCCACAGGAGCCCCGGCCTCGAGATCACGGTGCCCGATTCGAGAAAGCTCGCGATGTGCAGCCCGATCACCGAGTCGGGGCGGTGGTCCTCGAGCAGCCCATGCGCGATCATCGCCTTGGCGCCCTCGACGATCTCCTCCGCGGGCTGGAAGACAAAGAGGTATTTGCCGCCGACGTCCCAGATGCGGTCGATCAGCGTGCGCGCGACGCCGATCATGATCGCCATGTGCGCGTCGTGGCCGCATGCGTGCATGCGCCCGTCGATCCGCGAGGGGAAGTCGACGCCCGATTCCTCTTGAATCGGCAGCCCGTCGATGTCGGCCCGCAGCATCACCGTCTTGCCAGGGCGTCCGGTGTCGAGCAGGGCGACAGCGCCGGTTTCCGTCGGACAGGTCTCGAGGTCCAGTCCCATCTCGCGAAGGCGCTCTTTGAGGTAGCGCGTGGTTTCGTGCTCGCTGAAGCTGACCTCGGGATGCTTGTGGAAGTACCGGCGGAGGTCGACGACGTCGTCGAGCACCGTCTTGCTCGGCAGGGGCGTTTTTTCTTCAGTCATGGATCGAGACCAGGCTGTAGCCGCGGGCCGACGCATGGAGGAAGGTCGCGCCGAGCCCGGGCTCGAGCTCATCGAGGCGCCGGCGCAGCGTGAGGAGCGCCGAGTGGACCGTCGAGTGGGCGGCGTTGTTGCGGAACAGCCCGGCCTCGATCAGATCGCGGGCCGTGGCGGGCTTGGAGCCCTGGGCGAGGAAGAGGACCAGCGCGGCTTGCTGCTGGGTCAGCCGCGCATCGCGCTCGCCCAGCCGCACGATCCTCCGGGTGGGGTCGAACTCGAGGCGGCCGAACCGGTAGCTCCCCGGCCGGCCGGTGCCGCGCTCGACGAGGCGGGCCGCCAGGTCGGAGTAGATGTGGGCCATCGGCACGTTGCCCTTGACGAAGTAGGAGCTGGCGCCGAGCTCGTAGGCGCGGCGGATGGAGGCCGAGTTCACCTGCGCCGCCGACAGCACGATGACGGGGAGACCGGGGTGGTACTGCCGGATCCACGTCAGCAGCTCGAACCCGGAATCTTCGTGCTCGTCCAGCACCAGGTCGAGCAGGACCGCGGCCACGCGCTCGTGCTCGAGGAGCTCGCGCGCCTCTGGCGCCGAGGCGGCTACCGACGGCCGGTAACCGAGGTCCTGTAGGTCGATTCGGAGCTGCTGGAGCATGGCGGCCTCGTCCTCCACCACGAGGACCGACGACCCCAGCACGTCGGCCGGGCGGTAGACCTCCAGCCCCGGCGGTAGCGGGGGGAGGCGGACCTCACGCCTGTTTCGGCCTGCCTGCCGCCTTCTACTGGGATTTTCCAAGACCACGTCTACACTATTTTTAACGATTATTGACTACAGTAGAACGATCAAATTCGACTGGTGCCCCGCATACTTGCTGCCGGACCTGGCACAAATTGGAAAAACAAAGGGGTAATTTGGGGATGACGTGGCGACTCAAGGTCCAGGGAGTGGTCTTCGCACTGGTCGTGCTCGGTACTCTTGCCCTCGCCGCAGGCGCGACGTGGGTCGACGCGGTCACCGGCCTCGACTGGGGCTGGTAGGAACCTCAAGAGTCTGAGTTTCGGCGCTCTCTAGAGCGCCGGATGGCGACCGGGAGCAGGGCGTAGAGGTCTGCCCGGTCGACGGCTTTGCTCATGTAGCCGATCACGTCCGGGTCGTCGGTCCCGGATGGGAAGACCGGGTAGGCGGTGTAGAAGATGACCGGCACCTTCTGCCCGCGCGACCGCAGCTCGTTCAGGAGGCCCCAGCCGTCCATCGGTTCGGGCAGCATCAGGTCGATGATCGCGACCTCCGGCCTGTCGGCCTGGGCACGGATGAGCGCCTGGTCGGCGTCTTCGGCCATCGACACTTTGTAGCCAAGCATCTTCAGGTCGGTTTCCAGGATGACCCGCCAGGCTCGCTCGTCGTCGACTACGAGCACGATGGACCCCCTCAGCTCCTCGGGAGTCGGCGCGATCGGCTTGGGCGGTGTGAACGGCATCGCGCTTGTGGCGCAGTATATCCGTGGCAATGGCGCAGGCCCGGCGTAACACTCGGTCTCACGTCCCGGCTGCGCCCGTGAAGCGCGTTCCCGTCCGGCCCACTCCCGCCGCACGCCCGCGCGCCCACGGGAAGAGACAGGGGCCGTCGGCGAGCGCCCTCGTCCAGGAGCTGAGCACCTGCGTCACCGAAGCAGACATGGTTCAGGTCCTGTACCGCGGCCTGCAAAGCCGGTTCGGCTACAACGCCATCAACCTCCAGATCCTGGAGCGCGAAGGGTGGTTCCACTCTCTGCCGATCGACGCCGGCGTGCTCCAGGACGTCCGGCGCCGGCCGCTGCGTGAGTCGATGTTCGCGCGCCAGTTCGCCAATCCGAAGACGACCGTCTTGCCGGTCGAATCGGAACGGCTGATGAGCGGCAAGGGGCCGGGCATCATGGTCAAGAGCAGGCTCGCCATCTGGGTGCCCGTGATGCACCAGGCGGAGCTGATCGGCAGCATCATCTACCACACCAACCGCAAGCGCCGGGTCCTTCCCGAGGAGATCGCGTTCCTCGAGGAGGTCCATCGCAGGCTTGGCATCCTTCTCGCCAACGCCTCCCTCAACGAGCTGACCCGGAACCAGGCCCGCCGGCTCGAGGCGCTGAACAGCATCGCCCGCGCCATGACGTCGACGCTCGACGAGACCAGCGTGCTCACCGGCCTCTACGACACGCTGCGCGAGCTGCTGCCTGTCGACCAGCTGGAGATGGTGACCCAACAGGACGGGGCCGAGCGCGCCAGGCTCGTGCGGGTCGAGGGCGATTCCGTGCCCAGCGCCCGCTGGCTGCCTCCGCGATCGCCGCTGGCGGCGACCGCGCGCAACGTCGTGGCGGACAACAAGCCAGTGATCGTGTACGAGCCCGAGTCCTCGCTGTGGGTCCCGCTCAAGGAAGGAGGCGTCGCGCGGGGCGCTCTCGGGATCAGGTGCGTCCGCCCTTACTCCTACGAGGACTCGACCGCAGCCTTCCTGGCGCTGGTCTCCGACGAGGTCACGCTCGCCCTCCGCAACGCGCGCAGCTACGAGGCGCTCGAGGATCAGCGCCGCCGGCTCGAGGTCGTGAACTCGATCGGCCGGCGCCTGGCGTCGAGCCTCGACAAGTGGTCGATCATGCGCACGCTGCGCGAGGAGCTCGCTGCCTATCTGAGCTTCGACGGCTTCATCCTCGCCACCATCACGCAGTCGGACGCGGGGCCGGTGGCCGAGGGCTACCAGTACGTAGGTGGGGTGGAGGAGGTCGTGCCGCCGGTCGCGCTCGCGGTCACCGGACCGTCGCGGGAGGCTTATGAGACCGGGAAGCCGGTGCTCGTGCGCAAGTCACCCTGGGCGCGCACCTTCGAGGGCAAGGACCTCGAGCGCGAGGTCTGGACCGTGGGCCAGGGTGCCGCCATCTTCGTCTCAGGCCCGCCGTCCGACCGCCGAAGGGTGTCGCGCTCCTTTGTGTGGGTGCCGGTGCTGAGCGGGGACCTGATCACGGCGATGCTCTCCCTTCAGTCGTACACGGAAGGCACCTTCGACGACTGGCACGTCAAGCTGCTCCAGGACGTGGCCGCGCACGTGAGCCTGGCCCTCGCCAACGCCGACCACTTCGCCCAAGCGCAGACCGAGCGGGCGCGACTCGAAGCGCTCCACCTGCTCGAGCTTGGGGTCGCCGAAGCCTCTGACGAACGGCAGCTCGCCGATGCCGTCTTCTCCGTCGCGGGCGAGTATCTCGGCTCCACGCACATGGTGCTCGCGTACGTCGACGTCGCCGGCCTGGTGGCGGGATTCACCGCACAGCACGGCGAGTCCGCGACCCCGATCGGCCCTGTAGCCATTGAGGGCGCGCCGTTCTTCAAGCGGATGATCGAAGCGGGTCCGACGGTGCAGGACGCGGTCGCGCACGAGCCCGCCGACTTGAACGGACCGATCGGCGGCTACGTCTTCACGCGCTCGCCAAGCCACGTCGTCTGGGCGCCCATCACGCAGAACGAGCGCGTCGTCGCCGGCGTGGTGGCGATGCGCAACGACGACGGCCGCTTCCAGGCCACGCACCTGAAGCTGCTCGAGGCGGCGATGCCCGTGGTCGGCATCGCGCTCCGCACGATGCGCCTTCATCACACCAACGAGCTCGCCCTCGCCCAGTCGGTGCGCATCCAGGAGCTCGCCGCCCTGGCCGGCCACGAGCTGATGAGCGTGGTCGCGAACATCGCCGACCAGGCCCGGACGATGCTCGAATGCGCGGGCGCGGTCTGCTGGGCCTTCGACACCGAGGGTCGTGTCACGGCGACGCGGGCCAGCGGCGACACCGCCGCCGAAGAGGTGCTGGCGTGGGCCGGGCTCAGCGCCGACGACCGCGTGGCTCCCACCGGCATCGTCAGCGGCACAGCTCACGACTACGCGTGGAACCTCGTCCCGCTCTGGTATGGGGACCGCCTCGTGGGCGCGATCGGCGCGGTCCACGCCTCGACCCTCGTCGCCGAGCCCAGCGCCGCCGCCCTCGACTTCGCTCGCCACGCCGCCGTCGCGATCGAGAACGCGCGGCTGGTGGCCGAGACTCGCGGCCGGATCCGGACCCTCGAGGCTGTCGCGGCCTTCACCGAGCTCACGCCTACCGAGCCTGACCGCGCGCGCTCCGAGATGGCTCGGCTCGTCAGCCGCGCGCTCGCCGGGTCGCAGGGCGAGCTCTGGCTGCTCGAGGACGGAGAGCTGGTCAGGCGATCGGACGACGGCGAGGCGTCGCCGAAGGTCCCGGTCAGCGACAGCGCACAGCTTCTCCGCGCCCTCACCGCATCCGCGGGCGGGCGCCGGCTGCGTGCCCTGCTCGACCTCGTCGGGGCGCCCCAGGACGCGTTCGCCATCCCGATCCAGGTCGAGGGCAGGTTTGCAGGGTTGCTGGTCGCGCGCATGACCGCTGGCGGAGCGGAGACGCGAAGGCTCGCCGCCGTGCTCGCGGGCCAGGCGTCCGTGCTGCTCGGCCAGCTCGAGCTCGTCGACGCCCTGGACCGCGAGCGCCGGATGATGAACGCGATCCTCCGCCACTCGCCGGTGGGCGTGATGCTCGAGGACGCGGCCGGACGCATCGTCTACGCCAACCCCGAGATCGAGGCCATCTACAGCCTCCAGGCTTCGGAGATGCCGGGCCGCAAGCCGGACGAGATTTACGCCGCAGCCGGGGCAATCCTGGCAGACGACGGCGAGACCGACGGGACGCTCGAGCTCCGCATGAAGGACCCAGATCGCACGGTGCACGTGAGACGCGTCGTCATCCCCGGACTCGAAGGCGAACCGGCCGGAGTGTTGACGCTGCACGAAGACGTGACCGCGCAGCGCCAGGCCCTGGAGGCGAAGGACCTGATGCTGCGCGCGATCGGGCATGAGGTCCGCAGCCCAGCAGCGGCGATGAAGAACACTCTCGCCGGGATCATGCAGTGGGACGAGACGATCGACTCCACGGGACGCCGGACGCTGCTCCAGGAAGCCTACGAGTCGTCCGATCGGCTGCTGAGCCTGGTCGAGAGCCAGCTGATCATCGCCAAGCTCGAGACCAAGCACTTCGAGCCGCGCCCCGAGCCCGTCGATCTCGACTCGGCTCTCACCGGGGTGATAGCGGTTCTCCAGCACCGCTACGCGGAACGCACCGCCGCAATCGAGGTCAACCTGCCCGAGGGCCTACCCCAGGCTTTCTGCGAGCCGGCCCACCTCAGCCAGGTGCTGACAAACCTGGTCGGCAACGCGCTGGAGTACACGACGAAGTCGGTGCAGATCGAGTCTCGCCAGGTCCAGCGGGGATGGCTCGAGATCTCGGTCGCCGACAACGGGCAGGGCCTGCCGGCGGGCACGCTCGACACCGTGTTCGAGAAGACCGGCCCGGCCGGCCGAAGCCGGTCGCAGGGCGGGCTCGGGCTGGGTCTTTACCTCTGCCGCCTCGTGGTCGAGCGCTCGTTTGGCGGCCGGATCTGGGTCGCCGCGAGCGACAAGCGCGGCACCACGTTCCGATTCACTGTCCCGGCACGGATTCGCACGTAACTTTCCGTTAAGAGCGTTATGGATGCCGCGCCAGCCTGGGTTCGCGTCGGCGGCGGCATGGAATCCGTGCCCGACCACGCGCGTCACGGTCCCGCCGATGTCGAGTTCCCGCCGCCGGGCGGGCCGTGGGAGGCTCTCATGTTGAACGGTCGCCTGGTCGGCTGGGCGAAGAGCGGTGGACTTCGGGCCGCGCGCAAGGCAGCAGAGATGGGACAGAAACGTGCGGACGACCAGCGCGACCATGTCGTCGGGCGCCTGGGTCACAAGCTGCGCTCGTCGGTGCTCGCGCTCCAGGAATCGGCGAGGCAGGCCGCGTTTGGACGGCCGGAGCTGCTCGAGGGGGTGTTCGAGCAGGCGCAGGAGGTGGGACGGCGGGCGGCCGGCCTCGAGGCGGCGGCGATCGAACCGAAGGACCACGCGCGGGGCGTCGTCCTCGGCGCCGTGCTCAACCTGGCGCTTCCCTCTGCCGTGCGCGACCTGCCGCCCGAGGCAGCGGTCGTCGGCTCTGAACCGGTCCTGGTCGAGGCGTTCACCCGCACGAGAGATTGGCTCGGCGACTCGCTGAGCATCGCCGCGGAGCCGGTCGGATCGTGGTGGAAGGTCCACGTCGCCGTCACGGGCGACCGGGAGCAACCCACCGTTCCAGAGCTCGGCGAACCGCTGCTGCGCCTGATCGTCGACACCCAGCTCGACGGCTGGCTCGACACGAGCCCGCCGGACGGAATCGACATCTACCTGCCGGCCTACAAATCGCGTTGACGGCGGTCAGCCGCGTCGTTGCTCCGAATCCGGGTCCATACACCGGGCCGGGGACCAACACATGGATCGTCGACGCGGGTCCGGTGGTGGCGGTGATCGACCCGGGCCCGGATGACGACAAGCACCTCGCGGCCCTCAACCGGCGCCTGGCCGGCCGGACAGTCGGTGTGGTCCTCGTCACGCACGCTCACCCCGACCACCTACCGCTGGCGGAGCGATTTGCCCGGCCGCACCGCGCTTCCGTGCGCCGTTACCCAGAGCTCGGCGACAACGACATCGTGCGCGTGGGCAGCACGAACATCGCCGCGATCTACACCCCCGGCCACAGCGCGGACCATCTCTCCTTCTGGATCGCGGAGGCCCGCATGCTCTTCACCGGCGACCTGGTGCTGGGCCAGGGCAGCTCGATGGTCACGTACCCGGAAGGCGACGTCGCCGCTTATCTCCGGTCGCTGGAGCGCATTGCCGCGCTGGAGCCCCTGATCCTGTTCCCAGGCCACTGGGATCCCGTCAACGATGCGATGGGCAAGATCGACGAATACCGCCGCCACCGTCTCGAGCGCGAGGCACAGGTGCTGGCCGAGGTGCGCCGCGGGCGCGGAACCGCGCCCGAGCTGACGGGTCGTGTGTACGGGGAGCTCGACGAGAAGCTGATGGTCGCGGCGGAGATGACGCTTCGCGCACACCTGCGCAAGCTCGTCGACGATGGGGTCGTACGCGAGGAAGGAGAGGTTTACGAGGCGGTCGGTACTCTACGACCGTGACCGACCCCCGACCCCCGATCGCCTACCTCTCCGCCGCCGATCTCGAGGCATGGCTCACCGAGCACGCCGCGCCCCCGTACCGGCGCAAGCAGCTCTGGGGTTGGCTCGCGCGCGGAGCGACGAGCTTCGAGGCGATGCGCGACCTCCCGAAGGAGCTGCGGGTCGCACTGGAAAAAGACTTTCGAGCCACATCTCTGCGTCCGATCGCCGTCTCCCAGGCGGACGACGGGCTGACCACCAAGACCCTGTTCGAACTGGACGGCGGCCACTCGGTCGAAGCGGTGGTGATGCGCTACTCGGACCGCTCGACCCTTTGCATCTCCTCGCAGGCGGGCTGTCCGATCGGGTGCCCTTTCTGCGCCACCGGCAAGTTTCCGTTCGGCCGCAACCTGAAGGCGTACGAGATCGTCGAGCAGGCGGTCGATGCCCAGCGCATGCTCGCGGCCGAGGAACGACGCCTCTCTCATGTCGTCTTCATGGGCATGGGCGAGCCGATGGCGAACTATCGAGCGGTGGTCGACTCGGTGCGCCGGCTCGCCGACCCGGAGCTGCTCGGCATCAGCCCCCGCCGCATCGTCGTTTCGACGAGCGGTCTCATCCCGCGCATCGCGCAGCTCGGTGAGGAGAAGATCCCCGTCACCCTCGCCATCTCGCTCCACGCGGCGCGCGACGAGCTGCGCGATGTGTTGGTGCCGATCAACCGCAAGTACCCGGTGCGCGAGCTGGTCGATGCCTCGCAGGCCTACGCCGAAACGACAGGGCGGCGCGTGAGCTACGAGTGGGTGATGCTGGCGGGCGTCAACGACACCGAGCGCGACGCGAGGGAGCTCGGCGCGCTGCTCAAGCGAAAGCTTGCGCACGTCAACCTGATCCCGTTCAACCCCGTCGCCGACACGCCGTACCATGCGCCGGACCGCGCTTCGATCCGCGCCTTCAAGCAGATGGTCGAGGCGCACGGTCTGAACGTGACGGTGCGCGACACGCGCGGCCGCGATGCGGATGCGGCTTGCGGCCAGCTGCACGAGCGCGTGCTGCGAAACAAGACCGAAGTTCGGGTCTAGCCCGCCGATGCTCTTTGCCGGGACGTCCGGCTTCAGCTACTCGACGTGGAAGGGCACGTTCTACCCGGCGACGCTCCCGGGCTCGAAGATGCTCGCCTACTACGCGCAGAAGCTCAACGGGGTCGAGCTGAACGGCAGCTTCTACCGCACGCCGCCGGAATCAACGCTCCTCAACTGGGCCGCGGTTACCCCGCCGGGCTTTCGGTTCTGCATGAAGGCGAACCGCGGCCTCACATATTCGGCCGAAGCGTTCGACAAGGTAGGCCTGGCGCGGATCTTCACCGAGCGCATCGCCGTCCTCGGCGACCGGCTCGGCCCGGTCCTCCTCCAGTTCCCGCCGACCCGCCAGAAGAACGTCGCGTTGCTCGATTCGCTGCTCACGGCTGTCTCACGAAGGGCGGCGGTCGAGTTTCGCCACGTGTCCTGGTTCGACGATCAGACGTACGGCGTGCTGCGCGATCACGACAGCGCGCTGGTCGTCACCGACGAGGAGAAGTGGCCGCGCGCGCCCCTGGTGGAGGTCAGCTCGGTGGCTTACTTTCGGCTGCGGCGCGGTTACGCCGGCGCTTCCTTTGACGCTTGGACAACCGAGGTGCGGTCGGCGGTGTCGTCACATCGAGAGGTTCACGTGTACTTTCGACACGAAGCGGAGTCGCCGGCGCTGGCGCAGCGGCTTCTAGAGCTCGCCGGAGAAGAACCGGTATCGCGACCACCGCGACGAAGACCACGAGCAGCGACGCGATCTGCGCCTGGCGCAGACCGAGGAACACACCGGGGTCGGTTCGGAAGAAGCTGAGGAAGAAGCGGCCGGTGCCGTACAGCGCGAAGTAGATCAAGCCGAGCGCGCCGTCGGGAAGGCGGGCCTTGAGGCGCTGGTGGAACGGCAGCAGCGCGCCGAGGATCAGAAGGCACAGCACCATCTCGTATGCGACCTCGGGATGCACGACCTTGCTCGGCTCGCCGAGGGTGTTCGGGTTGACGTACTGCACGCCCCACGGAAGCGTGGTCGGGGTGCCGTGGTGCTCGCCGTTGATGACGTCGCCGATGCGACCGATGGTCAGCCCGATCATCGTCGCGGCGCCGCCGGCGTCGATGACCTTCCAGTAAGAGAACCTCGACCGCCGGGCCCAGATGTACGCGCCGAGCATCGCGCCGAACAGGCCGCCCCACTGGCTGATGCCGCCTTCGTTGAGGGCGAACACGCGGAGGATCTGGCTCCCGGCGAACAGCCGGAAGTTCTCCCATACATAAAGGAGACGTGCGCCGACCAGCCCGATCACCACCATCCAGGCGAGCCCGTCGCCGCTTCCTTTGAGCTCGACCCCGTCCTTTTCGAGCAGCCAGAAACCCAGGCGGGCGGCCGCGATGATGCCGAGCACCGAGAAGACCCCGTGCCACGTGAGCAGGAACGGACCGAGCCGTGCGATGTTGGGGTTGAGGTCGATGACGATGGAGAGCAGCACTGGTCAGTCGACCGCTCGCTGAAGGCGGAGGAGAGCGACGTCCCTGGGCAGAAGCGCCAGCGTGTAGTGGATCGGCAGGGAGACCTTCTTGCCGGTGACGATGTCGCGGAGCGGCGTGTAGAACTTGCCCTTCCCGACGCCTGACTCGGCGACGGCCTTCTCCAGCGCGGCCTCGATCGCCTCGGGTTCCCAGGAGACGTCCTTCAAGGCTTCGATCGCGTTCCGCACTCGACTCGCGGTCTCTGAATCGAGAGGCGGCGCCGGAGGATCGGTCCACAGGTAGTCGAGGTAGTCGACCGCCTGCGCGAGCTTGTGCATCCGCGTCCGCAGCGCCGGCGCGGCGCGCCGGACCGTGTCCGCATCGAGCTTCGGGACGAAAGGCCCGACACGTTGCGCGAGCTCGTCGTCGCTGAGCGTGCGGATGTATTCGCCGTTGATCCAGTTGAGCTTCTCCCAGTCGAACCGCGCGCCCGCGTGCTGGACGCGGTCGAATGAAAACGCCTCGACCAGCTCGTCGAAGGTGAAGATCTCCCGCGACGTGCCCGGGTTCCAGCCCAGCAACGCCAGATAGTTCAACAGCGCTTCGGGCAGGTAGCCCTGCTCGCGGTAGAGCGCCAGGTTCATCTCCGGGTGCTTGCGCTTGGACATCTTCGTTCCGTCGGGGGCGAGGATCAGCGGCATGTGCGCGTAAGCGTGGGGCCGCTCGTAGCCGAGCGCGTCGACGAGCATCAGCTGGTAGGGCGTGTTCGAGAGGTGCTCCTCGCCCCGGATCACGTGCGTGATCTTCATCACCGCGTCGTCCACCGGGCTCGCGAACTGATAGGTCGGGAAGCCGTCCGACTTCATGATGATGAAGTCGCCGATCAGGTCGGCGTCGAACTTCATCTCGCCGCGGATCATGTCGACGAAGTGGACCTCGCCCCCGGGCACTTTGAAACGGACCGCAAAAACGCTTCTGTTCAACGGAGGATTGGTGAGGCAGCGCCGCGAGTACCTGTACGCCCGCCTCTCCAGCTGGGCTTGCCTGCGTTCCGCCTCGAGCTCCTCGGGCGTGCAGTAGCAGCGGTAGGCCTTGCCTTCCTTGATCAGGCGCGCGGCCTCCTCGCGGAAGAGGTCAAGGCGTTCGGATTGCCGGTAGGGCTGGTACGGGCCGCCCTTGTCCGGCCCTTCGTCCCAGTCGAGGCCGAGCCAGTGCAGGCTCTCGTAGATCAGGGCTTCGTACTCGGGCCGGTTGCGCTCCGCGTCGGTGTCATCGATGCGAAGGACGAAGGTGCCGCCTTGCTTGTGGGCGAAGAGGACGTTATAGAGGGCGGTGCTGGCGGTGCCGAGGTGGGCGAAGCCCGTCGGGCTCGGCGCGATCCTTACGCGAACAGACACCGCCATATCCTACGGACGTGCCTGATTCGGTCGGAATGCTCGCCCTCGTCGGCGGCGACGAATTCCATCCGGGCAACGAGGAGCAGGACCGGAAGCTGGTCGCGGCGGCCAGACCCGGCACGGCGTTCGTCGTCGCGACCGCGGCGGCGAGACAGGGACCGGAGCAGGCGGTGGAGCACGCGGCCCGATGGTTCGGTCAGCTGGGGCTCGACCTGCGCGAGCTGCCCGTGCTCAAGCGCACGGACGCGAATTCCAGAGAGCTCGCTGAGGTCGCTCGCGCCGGAGGTTTCTTCTACCTGGTCGGCGGCGACCCTGGGCTTGTGGCGCAGGTGCTTCGCGGCTCACGTGTGTGGGCGGCGATCTTCGAGGCGTGGCGGGGTGGAGCGTCTCTGGCCGGCTCATCAGCCGGCGCGATGGCGCTCTGCAGCCACACCTTGATCCGAGCCACATGGCCCAACCGCTTCGACCGCCGGCCCAACGAGGCGCTCGGCGTGGTCGCGGACGTGGCGGTGCTCCCGCACTACGACACGTTCGGACATCGTTGGATCGAGTCCGCCCAGCGCGAGCTGCCGGACGTGACGCTGCTCGGCATCGACGAACGGACGGCCGCAACGTGGACCGAGCAGGGAGGTTGGCATGCCGCAGGCCCCGGAACCGTCGCGGTGATCAAAGGATCGAAGGCGGCCCAGTTCGCCTCCGGCGCAAAGATCGCGGGGCTTCCGACCCCCGCCCGTATGCTTCCGAGCCAGTGATTGGCGCGCCTCGCAGGACGTCGAAGGTGCTGCGCTCCGGTTTCATCGAAGTCGGCCGGATCCGGGTGCATCACACGCACGGTGGTCGCGGCTCACCGGTCGTCTTCATCCACGGCCTCGGGTCGTCCGGCTACATGGAGTGGCGGCACAACATGGAAGTCACCGCGGCGCGGCACCGCGTGTTTGCGCCCGACCTGCCTGGGTACGGCCGCACCGAAAAACCACGAGCCCGCTACAACATCCCCTACTTCGCGCGCTTCGTCGAGCGCTACCTCGAAGACCAAGGCATCCGTTCCGCGACGCTGGTCGGCGCGTCATTGGGCGGGCGCATCGCGCTCGAGGTCGCGCTCGAGCAGCCGCGGTCGGTGCGCAAGCTCGTCCTCGTCAACACGCTGGGCCTCGGGATGCCGAAGGTCCGGATGCCGCAGGTGGCGTATGGGCTCGTTTCGATTCCCCGCGTGGGCGAGGCCGTGATGCGGCTCACGCGCGACGCTCTCCGCTGGGCCTCACCCTCCATGGTCCGCCGGGTCGCCGCGCGCTATGCGGGAGTCAGCGTCGACATGGAGCGGACGATGGACGACGACTACCTGGAGAACCTGCGCGAGATGTACGCGGCGGAAGGTTTTCGCAACGCGTACCTCTCGACTGTCCGGTCGCTGGTTAACCCGAAGGCTCTGCTCGCCGGCGGCCATCACGATGTGACGCGCCGATTGAACGAGCTGAAGATCCCGGTCCAGCTGATCTGGGGCGCGGACGACCCTCTGTTCCCGCTCGCCCACGCGGCGCGCGCTCATTCCATGATCGAGCGGTCCAGGCTCGCCGTGATCGAAGGCGCAGGCCACACGCCACAGGCTGAGCGGCCAGAGGAGTTCAACCGCGTCCTCAACCAGTTCCTCGACCGGTAGCGACCCAAGCCGCTACAAGAGCCCCGAGTACCGGGCGCTCGTCGATGCCCCGCTCGACCCGCTCGTCCATCCGACGCCGCATGACCCGTCTCGCCTGTACCTGTTCATCCGGCGGCTGGTGAGATGGATCGTCACTCGTCTTTTCCGGGTCACAGTGACCGGGCTCGATAACATTCCGAAACCGCCGTACATCATCGCCGCCAACCACCAGGCCTGGTTCGACCCGGCGTTCATCATCCCGTTCTATCCCGACCGACCTCTGATCTACACCATGGCCAAGCGCGAGACGGTGTTCAACCGCGCGTGGAAGCGAAGGCTCCTGCCGCTCATCGGTGTGTTCCCCATCTCGCCGAACAGGGGCGAGCTGGACGACCAGGGGCTGCGCACGGTCTACCAGGTGCTGGAGCTGGGAGGAGTGATCCTGATGTTTCCCGAGGGACGTTACTCGCGTGGCCGCGCGCTCCGTCCGCTGAAGAACGGAATCGGTTACTTCGCGCTGCAGGCCGGAGTGCCGGTTTCGCCGGTGGCCGTGCGCGGGACCGACGCGCTGTGGCCATTCAGGCGAGTCGAGGTCTCGATCGGGCCGCCGATCTTGCCGGACGTGCCCGCGTGGTGGGAGCTGAGCCGCCGGGTGACCACCATAGTGGAGAGAGTGCGGACCGCGATCACGACCGCCTTGAATCGCCGGAAGTGAGGGCAGAATCGGTGGTGGGCCGTAGTTCCCGTAAGGCGAACCGCGAGGCATCAATCGTCGGCAACACGATATCCATCCCTGGGTCCAAGTCATCGAAGCTGATCGTTCGGAATGCACGAACGGCGTTTGATCGACCCGACGCCAATGTTTTTGTCGAACGGGGAATCTGGGCCCACCATGCTGTGCGAGCGGTAGCACGAACGTTCCTTGGGCAAGTCGAGCGGAACCTTTGGAGCGTGTACGGCAAGAACCGTGGTCGATTCTCGCGCACCGATTGAGCCCACGAGTCTCGCAGAAGTTGCGCGATGGGAACCTCGGTCTGGGGTGCGGTGTATCGGGGCTATGGATCGCGAAGCGAGGCCTCAATTCGCCGGTATTGCTGCCTCCGTGCTGATCATTCTGTTGGGAGGCTGCGCATCGCCCCAAACATCTCAGGTGAAGGCGAGCCCGAGCGTTCCCATCCACACTTTCGCGGGCGGCTGCGCAGGCACAGTGTTGACAGATGCCGAGCCACCGGTCTGGGCACAAGCCGGCTTCCGTACCACGGGAACGCCGTGGCCGGTGCCATGGGCCTTCGGAACGCAGGACACCACCGTGGCCTTTGTTTTCTCAAGGGTACTCGTAGCTGGCAGTAGCCCCCGCGTGGACGGGACTTACAACAAGGTCCGCTGGGTAGCGAAGGCGGACTATCCGACCGGATACATCAACGTCGCGATCGAAGCTCGCCCGTTAGGTGAGTCGCAACCGATCCTCACCTTCACCAATGCGGGCGGGGTCGTAGATTTTCCGAAGCCAGGCTGTTGGACATTCCACCTTTCCTGGAGCGCCAAAAGCCAGGCACAGGTCAGCACACTCAACCTCGAGGTGCTACCGGCCGGGACACGCCCATAGCTAGTGCCTAGGACTTACGTTGATCTAACCCTGACGCAACCGCTGGCAGTTGACCTCTAACCACAGCTTGTCTGAACGATTGTCGATCTAAATTTACTGGATAACGAACTTATGTTTGGTATAATTCTCTTGTGCTTCAGCCAGTCGTTTCGAACGAGGAGATCGCCCAGCAGCTGGTCTTTCTCGAGCACCACATCTCGCTCCTCCAGCTCGAGGCGTCGATGCTCACGGCGGACCTCGCCAGGTCGGGTTTCCTGGAAGACGCCGGCTACAACAGCCCAACCGACTGGCTGCGCTTCAACTGCCACCTGACGGACAAGGTCGCCGGCGACCGAATCAAGGTCGGCGAGCACCTGGCTGAGACGCCGATGAGCGTGGATTACGTGCGCGATGGCGAGATCGGATACAGCCATCTGACGGTGATCGCTCGCACGGCGGAGGCGGTGGGCAAGGCATTCGACGAACGCAAGCTGCTCGAGTTGGCCCTCGAGCACACACCCGGCAAGTTCTACTACAGATCCCTCCACTACCGACACTCGGTCGACTCGAAGGCCTATGCCGAGTCGCAGTCCGATGACGCCGTGAACCATCACCTCTCCCTTAGCACAGGTGAAGACGGGCACCTTTTGATCAATGGAGTGCTCGATCCAGTTGGCGGCGCCGCGGTGCGCAGCGCGCTCGAGCCGCTGGCCCAGAAGTCGGGCGCCCACGACGACCGCCTGCTTCCCCAGCGCTATGCCGACGCCCTGGTCGAGCTGGCCTCAGGCGGTAAGCCGGTCAGCCTCCAGGTCACGGCGACGATCGAGACGCTCAAGGGCATGGCCGGGGCATCCGCCGGTGAGATGGAGTTTTCGCTGCCAATCTCCTCGACCACGATCCAGCGCATGGCATGCGACTGCAGCGTGACGCGCGTCCTGCTCAGCCAGGAATCTCTGATCATCGATGTCGGGCGCTCGAAGCGAATGATCGAAGGACCTCTCCGCAAGGCGCTGAAGACACGCGACCGACACTGCAGGTGGCCGGGATGCGAGCGTGCGGCATCGTGGTGCGACGGACATCATCTGGTTCACTGGATCAATGGCGGCGAGACCAACCTGGACAACCTGGCTCTTCTCTGCAGGCGGCATCATCGGATGGTCCACGAAGGCGGGTGGCAGCTGATCAAGGTGGATGACTCCAACCTCGTTTCCATCGCGCCGACCATCAACTTCGCGCAACCGCGCGGACCGGACTGAGCCTCCGCCCGGTCGGTATCGAACCCCGGAGCCCAAACTCTAGAATTCGACAGCTTTGCATCTCGTCATAGGGGCCGGCGAGTTTCTTGGACGCCACGTGTCGCGTGCGCTGGCCGCAGACGTGCCGGTCATCGAGCTGAACGCCGACGCTGACGACGAGTCGCTGTCGGACGCGATCGCCGGCATCGAGGTCGTGGTCTTCTGCGCCCAGACGGTTTCGCCCGCGCGACGTTTGCACTATCGAAAATCCACGCCCCATCTCTTGGAGAGGATCGTCGACGCGTCCCGCAACGCCCGCGTCCGGCGCCTCGTTCACGTTTCGACCGCCGACGTCTACGGTCCCGACCACTTCGCGCGCGTCAACGAGAAGACCAGGCTCAAGCCGGTCCACGCGTACGAAAGGCTGAAGCTCCACGAAGAGGAGTGGCTGCTGCGGGCGGCCGGCGACGTCGAGGTGGTCATCATCCGGCCTGCGCGCGTCTTCGGCGAGGGCGAGGACTGGATCCTCCCGCGGTTGATGGCGGCGACGGTGCACGGGCGGGTGTGGCTGCCCGGAGGCGGACGGGCGAAGCAGACCTTCGTGGCGGCGGAAGATGTGGGCCGCGCCTGCCTTGCCGCGTCGGACCGTGGCCGGCCGGGCCATCGCTACCTCGTCGGGGGTTTCGACTCTTCGTGGCGCGACCTGGTCGTCTCCGCCGCGCGCTCGGTTGGCTTCGCCGCGGAGGTAGCCTCGGTTCCATACGACCTCGCGTACCTGCGTGCACTCGGCGTAGAGACGCTGACGTCCCCGGGCGGGGCGCTGTGGCCGGGCATCTTCGGCGTCGACGTGATCGGCAAGCCGCACTACTACGACGATTCGTACTCGCGGCGCGAGCTCACGTGGTCGCCGTCGGTCGGCAGCTTCGAACAGGAAATTCCGGCTCTCGCGCCGTGGCTGGCCCAACTTCCGGAGGTCGCCGCGGCGCTGGTCGAGACGCCCCTCGCTACTTCACCGCCAGGCAAGTGATCGTCTTGAAGACGCCGTCGATCTTCTGGATCTTGTCGACGATCAATGAGCCGATCGAGTTGACGTCGGGGGCCTCGCACACGGCGATCACGTCGTACTCCCCGGTGATGGCGTCCGCCGCGGAGATGCCGCTCACGCCTTCCATCTTCCTGGCCACCTCAAGGGCGCGTCCGGGCGACGCGTTGATCAGGACGTAGGCCTTCATCGTCTAACCCCCCGTTTTGTTCGTGGACGGAACTGCCTCAGCCTACTCGCGTCGGCGCGTCTTGAGCTTTGTCTTCTTCTTCCGGGTGCGCTTCTCAGCCAGGTGCTGGGCTAGCTTCTTCAACCCTGGATTCACCGACACCACCTTCGGGCCGCGAATCTTCCTGTCCCGCGACCTGACGCGAGAGCTCTCCCGGGGAGACACTTGATCCAGCTCGTCGCTCATGACGTGATCTGCGGCGGCGGTTGGTACTGGTTGTAGGTCGGCGGCGCGTCCAGGTCGAGCCGTCTGAAGGCCAGCGTCCAATAGGTCGAACCCTGCGCGGAAAAGTACCCGCCGACGACCAACGAGATCGGAAGCAGGATGAGAACCGCGAGCACGAAGATCGGAACTGCAGCCACGGGATTGGTCGAGTACGCGATGACACCGATCAAGGCAAACGGCAGGGAGATGACCGCGAAGATGCACGCGAGCCCGATGCCGATCGCGATGCCGATCGCGATCCCGATCAGCCACACGAGCAGAGTCCGGCCAAGGCGCTTGCGCAGCAGCCTGTGCGCTCGCACGATGGCTGCCCTGGCGCCAAGCTGCTCGAGCACGACAGCGCGGGAGCCAAGGCGATCGAGGAAGAAGAGATAGATCGCGTAGGGGATCGCCACGATCAAAAGCAATACGCCTAGCCCGATGAGCCCAAAGCCGGCGCCGAAGTTGTTGTTCACGAACGAGAGCACGATTCCGACGCCGAGCGCGATGGCCACGATCGTGACGGGCAGCCCGAGCGCGATGATCAGCAGGCGGAACCGGACGATGACCCACATCGTCGCGACGCCCACGCCCCAGGCCATGCGAAGCCCGAACGGACGCTCCGCGTCGTGCTCGGCGGAGGCTCGCACCGTCGCTGCCTCGCAAACGGCCGCGAGGATGAAGAAGGCGACCACGACCAAAAGCCACACGATCACGAGGGCGACGATCAGCCCGAGGTGATCGCTCAGCCATGTCGTCACCTGGTGCTGGAAGGACGAGTAGTCCACAGTGCCATTCACCTGCTCTGAGCCGCCGACCGACGTTCCCGGACGGGTTGACGAAGGCGGAGACGACAGGTTGAAGTTGTACCCGCCGCCACCGCCCTCGCCCGCGAACAGCGCGATCAGCCACAGGTATTTGTGGTTCCAGCTGATCCGAAACGACCGCGTGACGACTTCCCAGTACTGCACCGCTAGAACTCCGCCGGGACTATGGCCCGCTTGTGGGTTCCGGAGCCGAGCAGCCTGTCGCCCTCATGGCACTCGACGTCGAAATACAGCTTGTTGCCTTTGACCTCGGTGAGCCGCGAGGTCACGACGATGGTGCTTCCCGGCGCGCTTGGCGCGAGGTGCCGCACATGAACCTCATAGCCGACGGACGTGTGACCTTCTGGCAGCAGGCGTTCTACGGAGCGATGACTCGTGATCTCCATGAGGCCGATCATGGCGGGAGTCGCAAACGTGCCCCTGCCACCGACGTGGTGCGTCAGGAGGTCGCCGTCCACCACGCGCTCCAGGCGCCCTTCCAGGCCGGGCTGGATACCTTCGATCGTGTCCAACGGATAGATTGTCCCCAATGACGCGTCCAGCGGTTAGAAAAGCCATCTTTCCGGCCGCCGGTCTTGGCACGCGCTTCTTGCCCGCGACCAAGGCGCAGCCGAAAGAGATGCTCCCCCTGGTCGACAAGCCGACCATCCAGTACGGCGTAGAGGAAGCCATCGCCAGCGGCATCCAGCAGGTGATCATGGTCACCGGCGGCGGCAAGCGCGCGATCGTCGACCACTTCGACCGCTCGCTGGAGCTCGAGCACTACCTCGAAGAGCGCGGCAAAAGCGACCTGCTGCACATCCTCAGCGAGGTCGACGAGCTGAGCAACCAGCTGGTCATCACGTACGTCCAGCAGAAGGAGCCCCTCGGGTTGGGCCACGCGGTGTGGACGGCACGAATGCTGGTCGAAGGCGAGGCCTGCGCCGTCCTGCTGGCCGACGATGTGATCCTCGGCGGCGAACCCTGCCTCAAGCAGCTGATCGATGTCCACAGCAAGACCGGTGCGACAGTCCTCGCCGTCCGCCGCTTCCCGCGGAGCGAGATCGGACGCTATGGGGTGGTGGTCACCAACGGGAGCAAGGGCCGCGTCCACGAGGTGAGCGACATGGTCGAGAAGCCGGAGCCGGGCACGGAGCCCTCGGACCTGGCCATCCTCGGCCGCTACATCCTGGCCCCGGCCGTGTTCGCCGAGCTCGAACATGCCGAGCCGGGTACAGGCAAGGAGATCCAGCTCACCGACGCCATCAAACGGGCCTTGCGCAGCCACCCGGTGGTGGCCTACGAGTTCGAGGGGGACTACTACGACACCGGGACCGTCCCGGGGTATTTGAGGGCCAACCTGATGCTGGCCATGAAGCGGGAGGGGCTCCGGGAGGAGCTGGCGCCCCTGCTTCGGGAGATGCTCGAAATCCCGCCCAAGGCTCCGTCCAACCCGGCCCTATAATCAGAGGACGCTCAATGAGCCGATTCCCCGCCCGAGTGATTTACCTATGGCTGTTTCAGGACGAAGAAGATTCGACGACGACAAAGTTGTTCGGTATGAGACCGCGGAGAAGGACTTCGAGGTCGAAGTCTCGCGCACCCTCAACAAGTGGTGCGTCACCGTCTACCAGCAGCCGGACCGCCAGATCCTGGTTCAAGACTTCTTCCCGGAGCGTTGGAAAGCGCTCGCGCGGGCGCAGGACTTCATCCGACTCCTGAACCAGCGCAAGAAGAAGGAAGAGGAAGGCGCCGGCTCGGGCGACGACGATTTCTAGCCGCGGTTAGAATCGACGATTCGTGAACTGGGGTGTCCTGCGTGGAGAGTGGGGGGCGGTCACGTTCGTCCTGACCGTCATCCTGGGCATGGTCGTGGTGCCGCTTGCCCTGTATTTCGCCAACGTGGCGCCTGGCGCGGTGACGACGCCGACCATCTCGTCGTCGAGCAGCGCTCGGGCCAGCAGCGTGGCGACCTCCGCTCGCTAGGCCGAAAGACCCCAGAGCAGACGTTCACCGTTCGGCTGCACGATGTCCTGTACCGGGAGAGCGAACTCGGCGATGGACTTGTGCTCGGCGCTGAGGCGCATCTCGATCATGTCGGAAAGCCGTAGATGCGCAACCTCCGCACAGTCGCGGAGGAAGGTGAACACCACGGGGCGGACCAGGTTCATCACGTAGTCCGCGATGCGCGCCCCGTCGGAAAGCGTCTGGCCGGCGACGCTGCGGTCGCGGAAAGCCAGCACCACGACCTCGTCGCTCAGCATCACCGGATCGGTCCAGGCGTATGTCCGCGGATGCGATCCGCTGAGCAGCTGGAGGACGTCGGCGAGCCGGCGCATCGGAGGTTGGGGCCCCTCGAACAGCAGCGGCACGTCGCGCTGCGGCTCGTTGAAGCTCTGGGCCCGGTACTGGACCGTGAACCCGAGGTCGGAGAGCCCGGCAAACGGCGCCGGGACCTTGATCATCATCTCGCCGAGGTAGGAGTTGCTGGAGCGCATGCTGGAACCGGTCTCTTCCATGCGGTATTAACGCACGGGTGACCGTCGAAAGTCCCCTGCCAACGTAGGGGCGAAGCCACAATGGAGCTCGATATGCCCCTGACAGGCATTCGGGTGCTCGACCTGACAAGGCTGCTGCCCGGCGCTTTCTGCACGCTCCTCCTGGCCGACATGGGTGCGGACGTGGTCAAGGTCGAGGAGCCCGGCGCCGGCGACTATATGCGCTGGACGCCTCCGCTGGTGGACGGGCAGAGCGCGCTCTTCAACGCCATCAACGGCGGCAAGCGAAGCATCACGCTGAACTTGAAAACCGACGCCGGTCGCGACGTGCTGCTTCGCCTCGCCGACAGGGCGGACGTGCTGGTCGAAGGCAATCGACCGGGCGTGATGGCGCGTCTGGGCCTGGGCTGGGATGTCCTGCACGCGCGCAACCCGCGCCTCGTCATGTGCTCGATCACCGGCTACGGGCAGGACGGTCCCTTTGCCCAGCGCGCCGGGCACGACCTCAACTACATGGCCATCGCCGGCGGCCTTGGGCTCAATGGCGAGCGTGACGGGCCGCCGGTGCCATTGTCGGTGCAGGTTGCGGACATCGGGGGAGGTGGCCTGCAGCCCGCCGTCTCGATTCTCGGCGCATTGGTGGAGGTCCAACGTGGCGGGGACGGTCGCTGGATCGACGCGTCGATGACCGACGCTGCGGTGCGCTGGCTGACGCTGGCCTTCGCGGTGCGGGCCGGTGGGGAGGTGGTGAGGCGGGGCGATCAGCGCCTGGCCGGCCGCTATCCGTGTTACCGGGTCTACAAATGCAGGGAGGGCGGCTACTTCAGTGTGGCTGCACTGGAGCCGAAGTTCTGGTCGACGCTGTGCGAAGCGCTCGGGAGCCCCGATCTGATCGAGGCCCAGTACTCCACGTCGCCCGGGGTGCAGCGTGCCGTGGAGCAGATCTTTGAGACGAAGACGCGCGACGAATGGGAGGCGACTCTCACAGGCCTCGACGTCTGCAGCGAGCCGGTCCTTGACCTCGATGAGGTTCCAGCGCACCCGCAGATCGCTGCGCGTGGATTGTTCGAGCGAGCGCGACAGGGTCGGGCTCCGAGTCTCGGTGAGCACAATGACGAGATCCTGCGCGAGATCGGCATCGAGGGCGCTACTTAGAGAGTCGCAGCCAGATCTCACCCACTTGCCGGCGGGTCTCTTCGCGTGTGCCGTCGTTCTCGATGACGAAATCGGCGCTTCCCCTTTTCTCGTCGATGGGCATCTGTGACGCCAGCATCGAGCTCGCCCTGTCCTGCGACAGCCCGCGCCCTTCGACCAGCCGTGCGACCTGGGTGGCCGGCGTTGCGTAGACGAGCACCACGGACTCGAACAGTCCCTGCAGCCCGTTCTCGTAGAGGAGCGGAACGTCCTGGATCACGACCTCCGCGCCGCGGTCGAAGGCGTCCGCGGTGCGATCGGCCATCCACTGCCGGACGAGGGGATGGACGATCGCGTTGAGGCGCTCCCGTGCGCCGCGATCCTTGAAAACGAGCTCACCCAACGTTGCCCGATCGATCTCGCCGCCGCGTTCGTACTCCGGCCCAAATTCGCGAAGCACCGCGTCGAAGCCCGGCGTCCCCGGCGCGTAGACGGCGTGCGTCGCCTCGTCCGCGTCGACCACGGTCGCGCCGAGCTCGCGAAACATGTCTGCCACAGTCGTCTTGCCCGTCCCCGCGCCGCCGGTCAGCCCAATGAGCTTCAATTTGCTTGAGTGGCTGACGAGGAGAAATTCGACGCCGTAGTCGTCGGCGCGGGGTTCGCGGGCACTGCGGCCGCGATCACCATGGCGAAGGCGGGGCTACAGGTCGCTGTTCTCGAGCGCGGGTCGAAGCCCGGGGCGAAAAACATCATGGGCGGCATCTTCTATAACCACTACCTCGAAGAGATCGTAGGCGAGGAGTGGAAGGAGGCTCCGCTCGAGCGCCCGATCATCGAGGAGCGCCGGTGGCTCATGACGCCCGACGCCGCGATTGGCATCGACTACAAGAACCTGCGCAACCGCACGCACCCGCACTCCTACTCCATCCTGCGCGCGCGCTTCGACCCTTGGTTCGCCGAGCAGGCGGAGAAGGCGGGCGCGATGGTCGTGCCCGAAACGGTGGTCGAACGCCTGATCGTCAAGAACGGTCGCGTTGTCGGCGTCGGCACCGGACGTGGTGACGACCTGTACGCCGACGTGACGATCATCTGCGAAGGCATCGGCCTCGGTACCGGGCTGCTCGAGAACACCGTGATCGACGGCAAGCCCCTCCGCCGCAAGCTGCGCCCCAACGAGGTCGCGATGGCGGTCAAGGAGATCATGCAGCTCGACCCGGGTCTCATCGAGGAGCGCTTCAACTGCGAGTCGGGCGAAGGCTGCACAATCGAGTGCTTCGGCGATGCGACGATGGGGATGTCGGGGTTCATGTTCATCTACACCAACCGCGACACGCTGTCGGTCGGCGGCGGGGCGCTACTCAGCGAGTTCAACCAGACGCTGCGCACGCCCAATGACCTCATCGAGCACTTCAAGAAGCATCCGGCCGTGAAACCACTGCTGCGGGGCGCTGAGACGGTCGAGTACCTCGCCCACCTCATCCCTGAAGGAGGCTACCGAGGCATCCCGAAGGTCTCCGGCGCCGGCTACCTCATATGCGGCGACGCCGCGATGCTGTCGAACCCGGTGCATCGCGAGGGCTCCAACCTGGCGATGGAGTCCGGGCGGCTGGCAGGCGAGACCGTCGTCCACTGCAAGGAGGCGGGCGACTTTTCGGAGCGACGGCTGGCCGAATACAAGGGCCGGCTCGACCACTCCTGGATCATGGCCGACATGAAGAAGTACGACAAAGCTGTGCCGCTGCTCGAGCACAATCCGCAGCTCCTGGGCGAAGACCTGCGGCTGATCGACCGTGCCCTGGACGAGTTCTTCCGCGTCGACGGGGCGTCGAAGTGGGAGAAGCAGTCAAGGATCCTCAAGATGCTGCGCAAGCACGGACTTTTCCGCCTGGCGGTGGACGGTTTCAAGTCGTTCTGGGCGATGAAATGAAACAACTGCAAGAGACGGACGACGGCCTGGCCTTCGAAGACGGATTGCTGACGTTGCGCGACGGGCGCGAGCTCGCCTGGCGGTGGTGGGGCGACGCGGACGGGACCCCGGTGTTTCGCATCCAGGGCACGCCAAGCTCCCGGCTGCAGCGCAACCCGGACCCGCGCATCCAGCGCGACCTTGGCGCGCGGTACCTGATGGCCGACCGGCCAGGCTATGGACACTCGACTCGCAAGCCGGGCCGCGGCATCGCGGACGTAGCCGACGACTACATCGAGCTTCTCGATGCGCTCGGCCTCGAGCAAGTGCCTGCGATGGGCACCAGCGGCGGCGGGCCGCACGTGCTGGCGCTGGCGGCGCGGCACCAGGATCGCATCTCAGCGGCGACCGTCGTGGTGGGAGGGACGCCGCTCGTTCCCGAAGAGGCGGCGCACCTGGTCGGCGTCAACGCGCGCGGTTACGCGCTGGCGGAACAGGGCTGGGAGCCGCTGCACGAGTTCCTGGTCGAGGTGCGCGGCCGACTGCTCAGCGAGGAGGGCATGCAGGGAGTCCTCAGCGACGCGCCGCCGACCGACCGGGAGATCATGTCCGACCCCGCGTGGCAGCGGATGTCACGCGAGAACATCGCCGAGACGCTGCGCCAGGGCGCCGAGGGCTGGACAGATGAATCGCTGGCCATGCGCCGCGACTGGGACTTCGACCCTGGCGATGTCCAGACCTCGGTGACCTGGTGGCACGGCGACGACGACAAGAACGCGCCTCTCTCAGCCGCGCGCCGCGTCGTGGCGAAATTGCGTAACGTGGATCTCCGCGTGTGGCATCACGAAGGCCATTTCGCGTCGCTCACGCATGATCGAGAGATCGTCGAGGAGCTGCTCAGCCGGTCTCGCTAGCCCCTCCGGACCGTCTACCTGGAGACGTTCACCTGGATCGTGTGGTATCCGCTTGCACCGCTCGGATAGCTCCCAGCCCCGCGGGAGTCCTGCAGGGTCCCTGATCCGTCGGTCGCCCTGACCATCAGCCGGTAGGCTCCCTCGGCCGATGGCGTCCACGTCGCGCGCCAGAGCACCCACGTCAGGTTCGACAGCGGCGGGTCGAAAGGCGCCGTGATCCAGTTCGTGCCGCCGTCGATCGTGTAATCGACCTTGCTGATGCCCCGCGTCCCGGCGAACGCAACGCCGCCGACGTCGATTGCGCCGAGCTTGATGATGTCGCCGTCGCGCGGGGCGTCCAGGCGCGAGGTCGTCTTCACGATCGCGTTGTGGTCCCAGCCCTGCTGCTCCCAGTAACCACCTGTCTCGTGGTTGACCAGGTCGATGGCGTCGAGCCACTTGGGCCCTTTCATGCCGTAGTGGCCTGGGATGACAATCCGCGCGGGATAGCCGTGCTGAATCGGTAGCGCGGAGCCGTCGAGGTCGTACGCGACCATGATCTCCGGCGAGCCCTGGATGAGGTTCAGGGGCAGGCTTTCCGTGTAGCCGTCGCGCGCTCGGAATGCAACCCAGGTCGCCAGGGGTTGGGGCGAGGCCGAAGCGACCAGGTCGCGCAGCGGCACGCCGGTGAAGGAGCCGGTGCTCATCAGATCGCCGCCCACGTTGTTGCTGATGCACGCGAGCGTGACGAACTCGGTCGTTGCCGGCAGCGCGCGAAGCTCGGCCAACGTGAGGCTGTGCGGTGAGCCTGCCATGCCGCCCACGCTGAGCTTCCAGGTCTGGCCGTCGACGGTCGGGTCGGCGAAGTTCTTGGAAACCACGTAGAAGTTGTTCACCGGTGTGATGGCCGGCGAGATGCCGCGCAGCCCCGACTCCGGCGCGCTGAACACCGCCTGGTACCAGTCCGGCAGTACGCGGTACGCCAGCGCGAGGATGCTGAACCCGACGATCGCCACGGGGACGGTGCCCAGGACGCGGCGCCGGCCGGCGTCGACGCCGGGCGATGGCTGGGCGCCGAGCTGGAGCACGACCGCGTAGATCGCAAATAGGGCGGCCCACATCAGGGGCGTCGCGGGGCCGTCGTTGAGGCCGAGAAATCCCGCCCCGCCGATTGGAAGGAGGATGCCAGCGACCACCGCCCAGCCCAGGGCGGCGAAAGCGAAGGGGAGGTACTGCGTCGTCCACCGAAGGCTCGCCACGGAGGTGGCCGCGCCGAGGACGCCGAGCGCGACGACCATCGCGACGATCAGGCCGAACTCTTCGACCACCTTGCCCGCGTGCTGGAGGGTGTCGATCAGGAACCCGAACACGAATCCCGGCATGAGCGAGAGCAGCGGCTCGTTGAGGAGCTGGGTCAGCGGGCGGAGGCCGAGCAAGAGGCCGGCCAGGTACATGAGCGCGACCAGGGCGACGCCGGCCACGCAGCCCCAACCGAATCCGTGTAGCGCCGCTTCTCGCCGAGTCACTGCGACAAGTTGTAACACCTGTTCATGTCGTTTTCTTTACCAGCGAAAGGTACGGAGGGACTGTAAGGATTCGCCCCTGCTGGTAGCATCCGCGGGTCGGCATGGCTGGACCGATCACGCCCGAAGACCTTTATCGATTCCGCTGGATCGACCACGTCCGCCTGAGCCCTGACGGCGAGCGGGTCGCTTATCAGGTCGGCTGGGCCGACGCCACCTCGAGGCAAAACCGTAGCCGGATCGTGGTGCGCGGCCTGCTCGAGCCGGAGCCCCCAGCGCCATCCGCGGGCGCGCTGCGCGACCACTCGCCCGAGTGGTCGCCCGACGGTCGCAAGGTGGCGTTCGTCAGCCGTGTCGGTGCGGCCGACCAGCTCTTCGTCCTCGACCTCTCCGCCGGCGGCCCGGCACAGCAGCTGAGCTCGGCGCCAGACGGCGCGTCTGGCCCTTCCTGGTCCCCGGACGGCAAGCGACTCGCCTATGTCGGGGTGGTCGTCTCCGATCCGGAAGCCGTGGTTGAAGATCCGCGAACGCCCGAGGGTCGGGAGCAGGTGCGTCGCGCCCCGGTCGCGCGAGTGGTGAGCCGGCTCGACTACAAGCACGACGGCTTCGGATACGTCGACGGGCGCTATCACCACCTTTTCGTGGTTCCGGCCACAGGCGGCGACCCCAAGCAGTTGACCAACGGGGCATGGGACGTGACGGATTACGACTGGGCCCCGGACGGGACGCGGCTCGTCGTCGCCGGCAACGCCGAGCCGGGCGCCGACCTGCAGCGTGAGCTGAACCTCTACATGGTCGACCTCGAATCCAACCGGGTGCGTCTGGGTGGCGGCTTCTACCTCAGCTCGCCCATCTGGTCGCCGAAGGGGGACCAGATCGCCTTCATCGCCCCGAACGGTCTCGACGTGGGCCTCCTGGAGCGGATGTGGGTCGTTCCGCTGTCCGGTGGCGGACCGCGCTGCCTGACCGCGAACTTCGACCAGGCGATCAACGACAGCGTGATCAACGACATGCGCGCCGGTCATGCGACAAGGGTCTGCTGGTCAAGCGAGGGCGACCGTATCTACTTCGTCGCGAGCGGACCCGGAGTGACGACAGTCAACTCGGTCGATCTCGACGGCAAGGTCCGCGAGGAGGTGGGCGGCGAGCGCCGCATCTACGACTTCGACCTGGCGTCGGGCGTGATCGCGTTTGCTGCTTCGGACGCGGCGAGTCCCGGCGAGGTCTTCGTCCTCACGCGCGGCGCAGAGGCGCGGATCACGGACTCCAACCCGTGGCTCCGCGACCGCTACGTCGCCCAACCCCAGCAGGAGTACTTCACCGCGCCTGACGGATGGAGGCTGGAGGGCTGGGTCCTCAAGCCGCCCGACCACGACCCCAGCCGCGTGTACCCGACCGTGATGGAGATCCACGGCGGCCCTCACGCCCAGTACGGATGGAGCTTCTTCCACGAGCTCCAGGTCCTCGCCGGGATGGGTTACGTCGTCTTCTACATGAACCCGCGCGGCTCGGATGGCTACGGCGAGCGCTTCCGGCGCGAGGTCGTGCGCGACTGGGGCGGCAAGGACTACCTGGACCTGATGAGCTCGCTCGATCAGCTCATCGAGCGCACGGGCTACATCGACACCAACCGGTTGGGAGTCGGCGGCGGTTCGTATGGCGGCTTCATGACCAACTGGATCATCGGCCAGACCAATCGGTTCTCGGCCGCGGTGGCGATGCGCTCGATCTCCAACCTCGTCAGCGAGTACTCCCAGCACGACATCGTGTTGTGGGGCACGCTCCAGCTCGGCCCGCCGCCCTGGCCGGACCTCGACGAGCTGTGGCGCCGATCGCCGATCCGCTACGTGCAGAACATGCGGACGCCGCTGCTCCTGACGGCCGGCGAGATGGACCTTCGATGCGCCATGTCGCAGTCCGAGGAGCTGTTCGGCGCGATGCGGTTGCTCGGCAAGACGGTCGAGCTCGTCCGGTTCCCGGAAGAGTCGCACGACCTGTCGCGCAACGGACGCCCCGACCGGCGCGTGGAGCGGCTGCGCCGGATCGCCGCCTGGTACCAGCGCTTCCTGGGCACCGCGGCGGCGGACCGTCCGGCGCCCGAAGAGCAAACGCAAGTACTGCCGGTGCCGGCCGAGGCGCCACGTGAATGGGCCAAGACTGTCGCCATGCCGACCCGGCCGCCCGACACCAAACCGGTGGAGGAGCCGACCGCACCGATCGAGGTCGTCGAGCCTGAGGTGATCCAGCCGGGGGTGCCTGATTTCGCGACGGCAGAGGCGCCGATCGTCGAGCCGGAGGCGCTGCCCGACCTGCCGGTGCCAGGCGAGGCGGAGAGCGAGGCGGAAAGCGAGCCTGCTCCCATGCCCGAACCGGAGCCCGAGCCGCTCGTTGCCGAGGCTCAACCCGAGCCCGAACCCGAACCCGAACCCGAACCGGAGGCGGTTGCGCCCGAGCCGGAGCCTGTGGTGGCAGAGACAAGGCTGGAGCCGGAACCCGAGGCGGAGACAATGCCCGAGCCCGAGCCAGAGCCGACCGTGGCCGCGACGGAGGCGTCGGGTCCCACCTGGGACGAGCCCGCAGAAGCGACCAGGGCCGTGGAGACGGAGTCCGAGGACGTGCCGGTGATGGCTTCGACTGAGCCTTCTGGTCCGACGTTGGACGAACCCGCCCCCGAGGTCATCGCAGCGGAACCCGAGCCGCTTGCGGAGCCGGAGCCGGTGCATGAGCCCGCGAGCGCCGGCGCCGAGCATTCCGCCCAGCCGGCACCGGACGTCAGCTCCACCCTCGTGGCCTGGCCGACCAACTCGCCCGCGGCGTCGCGCGACAACGGGACGCCCGCCGAGTCGGGGTCGTTCGAAGAGGCGACCTCGGTCATCCCCGCGTGGCGGCAGACCGACCCGAATGCCGACCCACGGCGGACGGTGTCGCTCCAGGCGATGCCACCCGAACAGGTCGCCGACGGCACCGAGTTCGCGGCGCTCCTCACGTTCGAGACCGGCCCGTTTGCCGGCAGGATCGTCGCCCTGCCTAGCGAGATGGTCACCATCGGCCGCGCCCCGGACAACGACGTGGTCGTGGGCGACCCGGCAACGTCGGGCCACCACGGGCGGATCGAGGTCCGCGCCGGGTCCTTCTGGATCAGCGACCTCGGCAGCACCAACGGGACGCTCGTCAACGGTGAGCCGGTGATCGAGAAGCAGCTGTCGGACGGCGACGCGATCGCCATCGGCCAGAGCACGCTGCGCTTCACGCTCGAAGCCTGAACCCGCGGTCGAACGTGGCGTCGGTCGTCGAGATCTGGCGATACCCCGTGAAGTCGATGGCCGGCGAGCGCCTGGACTCGTGCATGGTGACCGAGCTCGGGCTCGAAGGCGACCGCCACTGGGCGTTCATCGACGGCACGGAGCCTCGGGTCGGCAAGTTCTTCAACATCAAGCAGCACTCAGGGCTGATGAGGTATCAGGCGCGCCTGGTCGACGGGAAGCTCGAGGTGACGTCCCCTGACGGAGAGAGCTCGGGCCTCGACGGCGCCCTGAGCACTCTGCTCGGCAAGTCGCGACGGATCGTCAACGTCCGCAAGCAAGCCGGAGCTAACTTCGACGACGCGCCGGTGCTGATCGTCAACCTGGCCTCGGTCGAGGCCTTCGCGCTCGAGGCCGGGATCCCCGTCGACCGCCGGCGCTTTCGCGCCAACCTGTATGTGGACGGCCTCGAACCCGAGGCGGAGGTGCGGTGGCTCGGCCAGCGGATTCGCGCCGGGGAGGCGGAGCTCGAGGTGATCGAGCGCTGCGTCCGGTGCGTCGTGGTCAACCACGACCCGGACACGGTTGAGACGACTCCCAGGCTGCTCGACCTGCTCGTCGAGCGCCACGACAAGTGCATGGGGATGTACTGCCGGGTGATCCGGCCGGGGCGGGTCGCCGTCGGGGACTTCGTCGGCTAGGTAGAGTTCTCGCCGGAGCCTTTCCTTTCACGTCAGGAGGTTGCGATGGCGGTCAAGGCTTTCTCCAGCGAGTGGGCCAGGCAATTCAAGGACGAGGTCAACGCCTCCAGCGTCTATAAGTCGGCGGCCAAGGGCTGGAAGTGGACCGTCGGCCTGGTGGTCGAGGCGGAGCCCGACAAGAACTTTCCCGACTCGAAGGGCATCGTCATGGACCTCTTCGACGGCACGGCGCGCGACATCACGGTCGGTACCGCGGCGGACGCGCAGAAATGCGACTTCGTGATCACGGCGCCGTACACGCGCTGGAAGCAGGTGGCGAAGAAAGAGCTCGACGCGACCAAGGGCATCCTGCAGGGCAAGCTCAAGATGAAGGGCGATCTGCCGACGATCGTGCGCTACACCAAGGCTTCCCAGGAGATGACCGAGTGCACGACGCGGGTCCCGGTCGAATGGCCCGACGAAAGCTGAAGACGGACCCCTCAGTCGCGTTTGCCGACCGGGAACCGAGCGCGTTCGCGTCGATGCTCGGCGGGTTGATCGACGCCAACATCGGGAACAACCCGGCCAGGCGCGAGGACTTCGATGAGCTCGAGGCGCGGGTCGGGATCTGGGTCACCGACATCGACGAGGGCGTTACCCTCGAGTTCCAGCGCGGCGCCCTTGTCGTCCACAACGGCCTCAGGCCAAAGCGGGACATCACGATTCGGGCCGAGGCCGAAACGGTGATGAACCTGAGCAACCTGAAGATCGGGCTGTTCGGGATGCCGGTCTACTACGACGAGACGGGGCGTGGCGTCGCGCTGAAGCTCCTACAGGGCAAGCTGCGCATCGACGGACTGCTTGGCAACATCGCGACCGTGAACACGGTCACGCGAATTTTCTCAGTGCAATGAAGCTCGCCGTGATCGGTGCGGGGAGCATGGGCGCGCAGATCGCGCAGCAGGCCGCGCTGCACGGCATCGACGTCGTGCTCCAGGACAAGGACGAGCCGCAGCTGCGCAAGGCCCAGGAGTCAAACCGCGGCCATCTCCAGCGCCGGGTCCAGAAGGGCAGGCTGAGCGAGCGCGACGCGGAGACTGCGGTCGATCGCGTCCATGTCACCACCGACCTCGATCAGGCGGCCCGCGACGCGGCCTTCGTGATCGAGGCGGTCTTCGAGGACCTCGACGTGAAGCGGGCCATCTTCACCGAGCTCGATCGCATCGCGCCGCCCGATGCGGTGCTCGCCAGCAACTCGTCCACCATCAGCATCAGCAATCTCGCCGCCGCCACGACACACCCGGCGAGATGCCTGAACATGCACTTCTTCTACCCGGTGCTGGTGATGGACCTGGTGGAGATCGTCCGCGGTCCGCAAACCTCAGACGAAGCCACGAACAAGGCCATCGAGCTGGCCCTTGCGATGGGCAGGACGCCGGTGCTGCTGAACAAGGAGATCGACGGCTTCATCGTCAATCGGATCCTCCACGCCGCCACCCAGGAGGCCTACCGTCTCCTGGACGCCGGGGTGGCGTCGTTCGAGGACATCGACATCGCGGTGGAGAAAGGCCTGAACTGGCCGATGGGACCGTTCCGCCTCGGCGACTTCAGCGGCCTGGACGTGACCTACAACGCCCGCCTCCACATGCACCGCGTCACCGGCGACGAGCGCTACCGGCCGTCTCCGCAGCTCGAGGCAAAGGTGAAGGCGGGCAAGCTTGGGCGAAAGACGGGCGAGGGGTGGTATCGGTATTGAGTCGCCTTGCAAGAATGTTCGTCCCCACCCAGCCGCTCTGCGGCCGACCTCCCCGGCGAGCGGGGAGGTGAAGATCCATCACGTCGGCGTCGCGGTTACCAACCTGGACGAGGGCATCGCGATGTACACCTCGATCTTTGGCGCGCGGGTCACCCACCGCGCGACCGTCGAGGGCATCGAGGGGGCGTTTCTCGACCTCGGGATGGCTGAGCTCGAGCTCATCGCGCCGACGCGGCCGGACACCCCGCTCAGCAAGTTCCTGGCCGATCGCGGGCCAGGCCTGCATCACATCGCATACGCCGTGCCCGACATCAGGAAAGCTCTGTCTGACGCGGCGGCTGCCGGCCTCGAGCTCATCGACACCGAGCCGCGAATCGGGCTGCACGGCGTCCCGATCGCGTTCATCCATCCGAAGAGCGTCGGCGGCGTGCTGACCGAGTTCGTCGAAACATGACCGAAGTCATGAACGACAGCGGGCTGCCGCTGAAGCCTGTCTATTCAGCAGAAGATCGGCGCGCCAACGAGCCGCCGCCCGGGGCGTTCCCCTTCACGCGCGGCATCCACAAAGACATGTATCGCGGCCGCCTGTGGACGATGCGCCAGTACGCGGGCTTTGGCAAGGCCGCCGAATCGAACAAGCGTTACAGATTCCTGCTCGACCAGGGCCAGACCGGCCTTTCGGTCGCTTTCGACCTACCGACGCAGATCGGCTACGACTCCGACGATCCCATGGCCGACGGCGAGGTCGGCAAAGTGGGTGTGGCGATCGACTCGCTCGAGGACATGGAGATCCTGCTCGCGGACATCCCGCTCGACAAGGTGTCGACCTCGATGACGATCAACGCCACCGCGTCGATGCTCCTGTTGCTGTACCAGCTGGTAGCCGAGAAGCAGGGCTGCCCGCCCGAGAAGATCACCGGCACGGTCCAGAACGACATCCTCAAGGAGTACGCGGCGCGAGGGACCTACATCTTCCCGCCCAAGCCCTCGATGAGGCTGATCACCGACCTGTTCGCGTACTGCGAGAAGAACCTGCCCAACTGGAACACCATCTCGATCTCGGGCTATCACATACGCGAAGCCGGCTCGACCGCGGCGGAGGAGATCGCCCTGACGCTGAGCAACGCCATCGCCTACGTGGAGGCGGCGAAGGCCGTGGGCCTTGCCGTGGATGACCTCGCGCCGCGGATCTCCTTTTTCTTTGCCTGCCATATGGACTTCTTCGAGGAGGTCGCCAAGTTTCGGGCTGCGCGCCGGATGTGGGCCCGCGTCATGCGCGATCGCTTCCACGCCAGGGACGAGCGATCGCAGGCGCTGCGTTTTCACACTCAGACCGGTGGTGTGACGCTGACCGCGCAGCAGCCGCTGAACAACGTCGTACGGACGACCCTCGAGGCGATGAGCGCGGTCCTCGGCGGGACTCAGTCGCTGCACACCAACGCGTTCGACGAGGCGCTTGGACTGCCCTCACAGAGCGCGGCCGAGATCGCGCTGCGCACCCAGCAGGTGATCGGTTTCGAGTCGGCCGTGCCCTACGTGGCCGACCCGCTGGGCGGCTCTTACTACGTCGAGAGCCTGACCGACCGCGTCGAGGAGGAGGCGCTCGTGATCATGGCCGAGATCGACGAGCGGGACGGCGCCGTCGCGTGCATCGAGTCGGGCTGGACCCAGCGGCGGATCGCCGACAGCGCGTATCGGATGCAGCTTCGGATCGAGTCTGGGGAGCGGGTCGTCGTCGGCGTCAATCGCTACACCGAGACCGAGTTCCGCCCGGTCGAGATCATGAAGGTCAGCCCGCGACACCAGGTCGCCCAGTCGCGCGCCTTGAAGAAGCTGCGCGCGCGCCGCTCGAAGTCCGTGGTCGACGGCCACCTCGCCGCGATCGAGAAAGCCGCGCGGGGAACCGACAACCTGATGCCGGTGCTGAAGGCCGCGCTTGCCGACTACGTGACCATCGGCGAATGCTGCGGCGTGCTGCGACAGGTGTTTGGCGAATACCACCCTGGGGAGGCGGCATGAGCCAGCGTCCGAAAGTCGACCCCCTCAACCAGCTCCGCCAACGGAAGTACGAGGCGGGCCACGGCGACGCCGAAGCCTTCAACCGCCAGCACGCGAAGGGCAAGCTCACCGCTCGCGAGCGCATCGCTCGACTCGTCGACCGCAACTCGTTTGAAGAGCTCGACCTTTTCGCGAGGCACGCCGACGGAGTGCCCGGCGATGGCGTGGTCACCGGCATGGCGAAGATCGACGGACGCGACGTGATGCTGTTCAGTCACGACGCGAGCGTGTTCGGCGGCTCGCTTGGCGAGGTGTTCGCCGGGAAGGTGATCAAGGTCATGGACCTCGCCTTGAGCAACCGCATCCCGATCATCGGCATCAACGACTCGGGCGGCGCCCGGATCCAGGAGGGCGTCGTCTCGCTGGCGGGCTACGCCGAGATCTTCTGGCGCAACGTCGAGGCCAGCGGCCTGATCCCGCAGCTGAGCCTGATCCTCGGCCCTTGCACCGGCGGCGCGGTCTACTCGCCGGCGATCACAGATTTCACTTTCATGGTCCACGGCGTCGGCTACATGTTCATCACAGGTCCGGAGGTGGTGCGCGTCACCACCGGCGAGGATGTGACGTTCGACTCCCTTGGCGGGGCTGAGGTCCACAACGTGAAGTCGGGAGTCGCCCACTTTCTCGCCGAAAGCGAGGAGGAGTGCTTCGCGCAGGTGCGCAAGCTGTTCAAGTTCATCCCGCAGAGCCGCGACGAAAAGCCGCCCGTCGTACCGGCCACAGACGATCCCGAACGCGCCGCTCTTGGGCTCGCCACGATCATCCCCGACAACCCGAAGGAGCCCTACGACATCAAGGACGTGATCGGCATGGTCGTGGACGGCGCAGAGTTCTTCGAGGTCCAGCCTTTCTACGCGATGAACATCGTGGTCGGGTTTGCGCACCTCGACGGCAACCCCGTCGGCGTCGTGGCCAACCAGCCCAAGGTCATGGCCGGCGCGCTCGACATCAACGCGTCGGACAAAGCCGCGCGATTCGTCCGCTTCTGCGACGCGTTCAACATCCCGCTGGTGACCTTCGTCGACGTGCCGGGCTTCCTCCCAGGGACGGCGCAGGAGTACGGCGGCATCATCCGGCACGGTGCGAAGCTGCTCTACGCGTTCAGCGAGGCGACTGTTCCGAAGCTGACCGTGATCACGCGCAAGGCGTATGGAGGCGCCTATTGCGTCATGTGCTCGAAGCACATCCGCGCCGACTTCAACGTGGCGTGGCCGACGGCGGAGATCGCCGTGATGGGTCCAGAGGGCGCGGTCAACATCCTCTTCCGGCGCGAGCTGGCCGCCGGTGCGGCGCAGCGGAGCGAGCTCGTGAGCGACTACACCGAGCGCTTTGCCAACCCGTACATCGCGGCCGAGCGCGGGTACATCGACGACGTGATCGAGCCCGGCCGGACGCGGGGCGAGCTGATCCGAGCGCTCCGCATCGCGATGCGCAAGGAACGAAGGCGCAACCCGAGGTGGCACGGCAACATCCCCCTTTGATCCAGCGGCGGCCCTGGACCGCCGATGACGCGGCGCGGAGCAACGACTGGCGAGTCAGCCTGCGCTAGTAGAGTTAGGCGACACTCTTGAAGCTTCTCGAGTACCAGGCCAAGGAAGTTCTCGCCTTGCTTGGCATCGCCATCCCGCCCGGCATGGTCGCTCGCACGCCCGACGAAGCCGCCGCCGCGGCTTCCAGGCTGGGCCCGGTCGCGGTGAAGGCCCAGGTGCCGGTCGGGGGTCGGGGCAAGGCCGGCGGGATCAAGCTTGCGAAGACGCCCGACGACGCCCGGAAGGCGGCCGAGCAGATCATCGGCATGGACATCAAGGGGTTCAAGGTGCCCCTCGTCTACTGCGAGGCGGCGCTCGACATCGAACGCGAGATCTACCTCGGCTTCACAGTGGATCGCGACGCGCGGGCCAACATCCTGATGCTGTCCGCGAAGGGCGGCATGGACGTCGAACAGGTCGCGGAGGAGTCGCCTGAGTCGATCGCGCGGCTTTATCCGAACCCGTGGCGAGGGCCCCTCGATTTCGAGTTGACGCAGCTCGTCTACGACGCCGGCCTTGGCCGGCTGGCCCGGCCGATCGGCGCGCTGATCAAGAAGCTTTACCGGGCGATCCCCGACTACGACGCGCTGACCGCCGAGATCAACCCGCTCGTGGTGACGAAGTCGGGCGAAGTCGTTGCCGGCGACGCCAAGCTCGAGATCGACGACAACGCCGCGTGGCGGCACAAGGACCTCGAGCAGCGTTACGGCGCTGTGATCGAGGGCGATCCGTACGAGGTGGAGGCCAAAAAACGCGGCCTTACGTACGTCTCGCTCGATGGCGACATCGGCATCGTCGGCAACGGCGCCGGGCTGTGCATGAGCACCCTCGACCTGGTCCAGCGCGCGGGCGGCCGGGCGGCCAACTTCTGCGACATCGGTGGCGGTGCGAAGGCCGAGGTGGTCGAGAACGCGCTGGCCGTGATCCTGATGAACCCGCGGATCAAGGGCGTGCTGATCAACGTTTTCGGCGGCATCACGCGAGGCGACGAGGTCGCGAAGGGAATCATCACGGCCCGCGACAACCTGAGGATGAAGCTTCCGCTGGTCGTTCGCTTGAGCGGCACGAACCAGGAAGAAGGCCGCGAGATCCTCAAGCGCAACGGCATCGAGCCGGGGGTCAACGCATGGGAGGCGGCGCAGAAGATCGTCGAGCTCACAAGGGCAGCTGTGAGATGAGCATCCTCATCGACGGCACGACCAGGGTCGTCGTCCAGGGCATCACCGGGCGCGAGGGAAGCTTCCACACCGAGCAGATGCAGTCGCTGGGGACGAAGGTCGTGGCCGGCACGAGCCCGGGCAAGGGCGGCACCACGCACCTCGGCGTGCCCGTGTTCGACACCGTGGCGGACGCGGTCAAGGCGACGGGCGCCACCGCGTCCGGCATCTTCGTGCCGGCTCAGTTCGCGGCCGACGCGATGATGGAGGCGGCCGCGGCCGGAATCACCCTCATCGTCTGCATCACCGAGGGGATCCCGATCCAGGACATGATCCGGGTCAAGGACTTCCTTCGGAGCTACCCGGCGGCGCGCCTGCTCGGCGCGAACTGCCCAGGCCTCATCACGCCTGGCCAGGCCAAGATCGGCATCATCCCGCAGCGCATCACGGCTCCAGGGTCGATCGGGGTCGTCTCGCGCAGCGGTACCCTGACCTACGAGGTGGGTTCAGCGCTGTCCGCGGCGGGGATGGGCCAGTCGACGATCGTCGGCATCGGCGGCGATCCCGTGTTGGGCCTCACGTTCCGCGACGTGCTGGAGATGTTCGAGAAGGATGAAGCGACCAGGCAGGTGGTGATCATCGGGGAGATCGGCGGCAGCGACGAGGAGCACGCGGCCGAGTTCCTCGCGCGCGGGTCACGGCTCAAGGCGGTGGCGTTCATCTCCGGACGCACTGCGCCGGAAGGCAAGCGCATGGGTCATGCCGGCGCGATCATCTCCGGCAACCGCGGCACGGCGAAGAGCAAGGAAGAGGCATTTCGCAAGGCGGGGGTTCCAGTGGCCGAGACGACGGACAACATCGTCGGCATGCTGCGATGAGCATGCTGCCAATCGGAATGACCCGTGCCGTCACCTCGGAACGGATGCGCGACCTCGCGGTCGCGGGTGCGCTCGTCCTGTGGCTTGCCTACACGCGCATCTACTGGCTCATGCAGGCGGCCCATCTGAGCGCCCCACCCTGCCCCTTCTACTACTGGACCGGCCACCCTTGCCCCTTCTGCGGCGGCACGCGCTCGTTCGCGTACATGTGGCGCGGCGACATCTCCGATGCCGTGCGGCTCTACCCGTTCGGCCCCGTGCTCTTCGCGGGCACGATCGTGACCGTCGGGACGCTGGTGGGCGGGGCAATCACGGGACGGACGTGGGTGCCGCGGCTGAGCGGGGCGCAGTGGCAGGGCGTGGGCGCCGGGGCGTTGGTCGCGCTTCTCATCAGCTGGGCGCTCAAGGTGTTCGTCCTCGGCAATTAGCGTTCGCCGGCTGACACCGGAGGACTGGCAGCTCTACCGTCGTGTGCGGCTCGACGCCCTGAAAGAAGCGCCGTACGCATTTGGGTCGAACTACGCCGACGAGGCGCTGCTCGACGACGCGAATTGGCGGCGCCGTGTGACGGATCGGGCTCGCTTCGTCGTCGAGGTCGACGGCGTCGTCGCCGGAACCGTGAGCGGGGGCGATTCTGGCGACAATGGGGTGGCGGCAATGACCGCGATGTGGGTCGATCCAAAGTACCGGCGCCAGGGGGTTGGCGAGGTGTTGGTGAAGACGGTCCTGGAGTGGGCCAGGGCCGAGGGCTACAGCAAGATGCTCCTGTGGGTCACCGATGTGAACGCCAGGGCCGAGCACCTGTACCTTCGCATGGGGTTTGTGTCGACCGGCGCGAAACAGGAGATCAGGCCGGGCGAGCTCGAGCATGAGATGTCGCGCGCCTTCTAGCCTCCTTCGATCAGGCGCGTGACGATTGGATAGACGAGCTGGTTGTTCTGCGCCGGGTTGCCGGGGTCGATGAGGTCGTGGGGCAGGCGGTCCGAGGCGGGGAACTCATAGGTCTCGACATTCGCGCCGTGCGCGCGCCACGACTCGACAAGCCGGTAGGTGAATCGGTTGTCGAGCCTCGGCTCCGCGGCGTTCGTCACGACGGCGATGGAGCGAGCTCTGGGCGCCGACTTTCGTGCAGCGGCGACGAGCAGCCGGGCTGTCTCGAAGAGCGCGGCGTACGCGTGGGTGGAGAATCGCGGGTAGCCGTAAGGCGGGCCGATCCTGTCCTTCTGGCGCCGGTTCCACCACACGTAGAAGTTCGGTGCCCGCTGCGCGACCGCGGTAAGCGCGGTCAGGACGGGTCCGGGGATCGGCCTGAGGCCGAGCATCGGCGCGATCAGGACGGCTCGGCTGACGTCATCGCGGCTCTGCGCCACCACACCGGTCAGGATGCCGCCGAGCGAAAGGCCCGCGATGGTGAGGCGCTCGCCCAGCGCCGAGCCGGCCTCGGCGGCGCGATTCGCGACGGCGAGCAGGTGATCGGAGCGCAGCTCGGCGATCGTGGTGTTGAGGCGGTCGGTGTAACCGTGTCGCGGATAGCGCGGGATGAACACGTTCCAACCGCGTTCGTAGAACTGACGGCCCAGCGCGTCGAACTGCTGGGGGCAGTTCGTGAAACCGTGCAGCAGTATGAGCGAGCGCTCCACACGGCGTCCGTGCGTGTACAGGCGTGAGCGGCAGAGCGGGTTGACGTTAGGGCCGTCGAGGTCTTTGATCGCGCCCGCTGTCCGGATGCCCTCGAAGTAGAGGTCGCCGCTCTTCACATGCAAGGATTGTCGCGATGGATTTTGCACTGACACAGGAGCAGCAGGCAATCCGCGACACATGCCGCGACTTCGCGCGGGAGGTCGTTGCGCCGGCCGCCGAGGAGCTCGACCGCGAGCACAGGTTCGGTTACGACGTCGTCCGCGAGATGGGCGAGCTCGGTCTGTTCGGCCTCCCGTATCCGGAAGAAGTGGGCGGCGCCGGCGGTGACTTCCTGTCGCTGTGCATCGCGATCGAGGAGATCTCACGCGCCGACGCAGGTGTCGGCATCACGCTCGAGGCCGCGGTCTGCCTCGGCTCGTCACCGATCTATGAGTTCGGCAGCAAAGAGCAGAAGGAGCGGTGGCTGCCGGACCTCCTCGCGGGCCGGAAACTGTGGTCGTTTGGCCTGACGGAGCCGGAGGCCGGATCGGACGCGGGCGCGACGAAGACGCGCGCCGAGCAGCGCGACGGAAAGTGGGTGATCAACGGCGCAAAGCAGTTCATCACCAACTGCGGCACCGAGATCTCGTCCGGCGTGACCATCACCGCGGTGACGGGTCGGTCTGGCAAAGAGGCCGAAATAAGCGCGCTGATGGTTCCGACCGGAACTCCGGGATATCACGTGCTCGAGTCGTATCGAAAGCTGGGCTGGCACTCGTCGGACACGCATCCGCTCAGCTTCGAGGACTGCGAGGTGCCTGCGGAGAACATGCTCGGACCTCGCGGTGGGGGCTACCGGCAGTTCCTGCACACGCTCACGGGCGGGCGCATCGCGATCGCGGCGCTGTCGGTTGGAGTGGGGCAGGCGTGCCTCGACGCGGCGCTCGCCTACGCGAAGGAGAGGCGGACGTTCGGGGTGCCCATCTCGAAGCACCAGGCGATTCAGTTCAAGCTCGCGGACATGGCGATGGAGACGGAAGTCGCGCGCACCATGGTTTATCGCGCCGCGATGGCCTACGACCACGCCGGGGCGCAGATCACCGACGAGGTGCGGATGCTCGCCGCGATGTCGAAGCTGTACGCGTCGGAGGCGTCGAAGCGGGCGGCGGACAACGCGGTGCAGATCCACGGGGGTTATGGGTTCATGGAGGACTACCCCGTGGCGAGGTACTGGCGGGACGTGAAGGTCAATGAGATCGGGGAGGGGACTTCCGAGGTCCAGCGGATGCTGATCGCGCGCCTGCTGGGCGCCTGAGATTGGGCCCATTGGGCCCACTGGGACGCATCCGATTCACCAGTTGGGGCCAATTGGGCCCATTTGGTCCTGGCGTGAGACGGGGCACAGCCAATCGGGCCCAGATGGTCGGGGTTAACGAGCAGGGTTGCCTCGCAGCGCGCGAATGGCGAACCTCGTCGCGTGAGAGACGCGGTGCCTGTCGAGCTGAGGTCTGCGCCATTCAAGGCTGCGGACGCATTTCGCGTTGGGGTCACACGAGGACAGCTGCGGAGCTCCCGTTACAGGCCCTTGGGCGCCGGGGTTTATCGCTGGGCAGGGTTGAGGGAAACCGCCTTTGTGAAGCTTGCCGCTGTCGCCAGGCGCTTGCCGCCCGGCGCTGCGTTCTCCGGCTGCACGGCGGCTTGGCTTCATGGGCTGGACCTACTGCCCTGTGCTCCGATCGAAGTCACGATTCCTGGACTGAAGCGGAGTGGGCGATTGTCGGGCGCCCAAGTTCGCCGAGCCGTGCTCGATTTGCAGGACGTTGTGACGCGGCGGGGCTTGCCCACCACATCAGCTCTCCGGACTCTGGTCGACCTCGGGGGAAGGGATCCACTAACGGAAGGCGTCGTCGCAGCGGACCTGGCCCTTCATGCCGGGCTGGTTAAGGTCGGCGAACTCTGGGCTTACATCGCCGAGCATCCGGGTGCCAGGGGGATCGCCCGGCTGCGGCGTGTTGCTCAGCTGGCCGAACCGAAGGCGGAGTCCGTAATGGAGACCCGACTAAGGATGCTCATCGTCCTTGCCAAACTGCCGAGGCCGCAGGTCCAGGTTTCGATCCATGACGATGACGGCCGTTTCCTCGGCCGGCCAGACCTGCTGTATGGGTCTCACCGCTTGGCAATCGAGTACGACGGCGGCAACCATCGGGAAAGGATGGTCGATGACAACCGCCGGCAAAATCGGCTCGTCGGCGCCGGCTATCGCTTGCTGCGCTTCACGGCTGCGGACGTATACGACAAGCCGGATTCAGTGGCGATTCAGGTGCGCCACGGCCTTTCGCAAAAGGCGGCCTTACGCGGTTGACTGCGACATCTGTGCCCGATTGGCCATTACCGAGAGCCTTCAGTTCAAGCATTTGTACCCAAATGGCGGAAACCTGGATGAGGGGATGGGTCCGAGCTAGCGGTAGACCCCGTTGTGGCCCAGGCTGTACCGCCCGACGTTTGGGAAGTAGGTGAGCCCGTGGTCCTCGGAACCGACCGGGATCCTTGCGATCACCTCACCGGTCAACGTGTCGAACACATAGACCGTCCTGTTGTACCGCCCCGAGGCCCACAGCTGCGTGCCCTGCGGGTTGAGCTGCAGCATGTCCGGGCTTCCACCACCCGGGATGTGCCACTTCGCGACCACGCTCCGGCTCGCGAATTCGATCACCGAGACCGAGCCCTCGAGGCGGTTCGACACGTACAGCGACTTCGTGTCACGTGAGACCTGCAGCCCGTGCGCGCCCCGACCCGTCGGAATGAACTGGATCTCCTTCATGGCGATCGGGTCGACGACCGACACGCCCATGCGGCCCTGGTTCGTCACGTAGAAAACGCTGCCGTCCGGCGAGAGCTTGACGTCGATCGGCAAACCGCCGACCCGGACAGCGCCGGCGTAGCGCATGTTGACCGTATCCACCTTGACGAGCTCTCCCGTGTATTCGGTCGAGATCATGAGGTAGCTCCCATCGGCGCTGAAGTCCAGGTGGTCGGCGCCCGACCAGGGAATCGCCACCGCACCCAGGAGCCCCCAACCGTGGCGCCAGTCGCGAAACTCGATCCGGTTCAGCCGTTCGACGACGTCGACCGCTTTGGTGCCGTCAGGGGTGAAGTAGAGGTTGTAGGGAAAGGGGATCGAGACCGTGCCCGATGGCTTTCCGGTATGGATGTCGATGGTCGTCAGGCTGCTGGATCCCTCGTTGTCCACATACAGCGCGCTCATGTCCCATGCGGGAGCGATGTGGTGCGGGATGAAGCCGACCTTGTAGTGGTCGATCACGCCAAAAGTGATCGGGTCGATCACGTCGACGGTGCCCGCCGTGCTGTTCGGCACGTACACCCGGGGCGGCAGCTCGCAGAGCGGACAGGGCACGATGCCGGAGACCGTGTTGGCGTAGACGTTGAACGCCGCGTCCGGCAGGCTGGTCGGCTGCACGTCGGGCGCGGGCAGCTGGCGTCCCGGCGGCAAGTCGGCCCCGACCGCGCTGCCCGTCGAGATCGGCGGCGCCGTCCAGACGACGGCGAACACCACCGCAGCGGGGCTCAGGACCGCGAAGGCGAAGACGGCGGCAAAGAAGATGCGAAAGACTCGCGAGCGCAGGGCTCCGGCCACGGCGCCGCCCGACTTGTTACTCGTCCGGAAGATCTTCAAGTTTCGGGGTCAGCTCGCAGACCCATCTCCCGTCGTCGAGGCGGCGAATGAAGCGGGCATAACCCTGGTTGCGGGCCACGTTCAGGAACTGCTCCTGCGTGATGAGCGTCCGGAGCCTGGCCAGGTCGGCGTACGTGCTGTCGCGCATGATCCCGCCGACCACGCCGGCGAGCTCGCGCCACTGCCCCTCCGACAGGGGCTCTCCATACCCGGCGATCGTGACGAGAAGGGCGGCGGTGGCGCCGGTGATGGTGTCGGGAAGGATCTTTTCCCCCTTCGCCCGCGCGATGATCTCGCGCCCGGTGCTGATGATGTCCGCGATCCGATCTCGGCGAACGCCGATAATGTCCCGGCCGCTTCCCACAGTCGTCCCTTCGAGGTATCGCGGCGCTGCGTCCATTGTCAAGCCCACTATTCTAGTTAACGCCTGAGTTGGATCTCGAACTCGCGCCCGAGCACGCAAGCTTTCGGGCCGCCGTGCGCGAACTCGCGCAGGGGGTGGTGCTCCCGCTCGCGGCCGAGGTCGATCGCGACCACCGCTTCCCCGACGAGGCGGTCCGGGCCGCCGCCGAAGCCGGCCTCATGGGGGTCCTGATCCCCCGCGAATACGGCGGCGCCGGCCTCGGCGCGCTCGCCTTCGCGATCTGCATCGAGGAGCTGGCGCAGGCTTGCGCCTCGACCGCGGTGATCGTCGATGTCCACACGAGCGTCGGCACGGAGCCGATCCTGCTCTTCGGCAGCGAGGAGCAGAAGATGCGCTGGTTGCCTCGACTCGCGTCGGGCGAGCTGCTGGGAGCATTCGCGCTGACCGAGCCGGCCTCGGGCTCCGATGCCGCCTCCCTTACGACGACCGCGCGGCGCAACGGAGACGGATACGTCCTGAACGGCACGAAAGTCTTCATCACCAACATCGGCCGCGCCGGCATGTACGTGGTGTTTGCGCGGACCGGACCCGAGGACAAGGCAGCCGGCATCACGGCGTTCCTGGTGCCCGGAGACACCTCAGGTGTCCGCGTCGGCCAGGTGTTCGACAAGATGGGATTGCACGGCTCGCCGACGGGTGAGCTCGTGCTCGAGGACGTCAGCGTGCCGGAGGCCAACCGACTCGGCGCGGAGGGACAGGGATTCACAGTCGCGATGCGCGCACTCGATTCCGGGCGCATCGGGATCTCGGGCCAGGCGCTCGGCATCGCGCAGGCAGCCGTCGACGAGGCACGCGGCCTGATGCTTGAGCGAGGCCATGAGCAGGGCGACGACTTTGCGCTCGCGGACATGGCGACGCGCGTCGAGTCGGCCCGCCTGCTCGCGTACCAGGCTGCCTGGCTGTGCAGCCGCGGCCGGCCGTTCACGCGCCAGGCGTCGATGGCGAAGCTGCACAGCACGGACACCGCAATGCAGGTTGCGCTCGACGCTCTGCAGATCGCGGGCGACGGCGGCGCCCGCGCCGGAAGCCCATTCGAGCGACACGTCCGCGACGCGAAAGCGCTGCAGATCTACGAAGGGTCGAACCAGGTCCAGCGCATCGTCATCGCCCGGGATTTGTTGAAGGCCGGATAATCCAGCTCACATGGACTTCGAGTTCACCGCCGAGCAGGTCGCCATCAGGGACACGATCCGCGAGCTGGTCCAGGATCGGGTCGCACCGCGCGCGGCCGAGATCGACCAGAGCGGCGAGTATCCAAAGGACATCGAGAAGCTGTTCGCCGAAAACGGAATCCTGGGCATCCCGTTCCCGGAGGAGTACGGCGGCATCTCCGGCTCGAGCGTCACGATCTGCATGGGCATCGAGGAGATCGCCAAGGCGTGCGCGAGCTCTTCGCTGATCCTCGCGGTGCAGGCGCTTGGCTCATACCCGATCCTGGTCGCGGGGACCGAGGAGCAGAAGAAGCGGTTGTGCCCGCCGCTTGCCGCCGGCGAAAAGGTCGCCGCGTACGCGCTCTCCGAGCCTGGCAGCGGGTCCGACGCAGGCGCGATGACCACACGCGCCAAGAAGTACGGCAGCGAGTACGTGCTGAACGGAACCAAGCAGTTCATCACGCACGGCAGCATCGCGGGGACGCTGGTCGTCTTCGCGCAGACGAACGCCAGCGACGATCACCGCGGCATCGCGGCCTTCGTGCTCGAGCGCGAGAGCAGCCCATGGAAAGTCGAAAAGCTCGAGCACAAGCTGGGCATCCGCGGCTCGCCCACCGCGCAGATCGTGCTCGAGGACGTGAAGGTGCCGGCGGCCAACCGCCTCGGCGATGAGGGCGCGGGCTTCAAGCTCGCGCTCGCGGTGCTCGACCGGTCCCGACCCGGCATCGGCGCGCAGGCGCTGGGCATCGCCGAGGGTGCGTTCGCGTACGCGCTGAACTACGTCAAGGAACGCAAGCAGTTCGGCCAGGCGATCGCGAGCTTCCAGGGCATCCAGTTCATGCTCGCCGACATCGCGACGCAGATCGAGGCCGCTCGACACCTCGTCTTCCAGGCCGCGACCAAGGTCGACGCCAAGGCCCCCGACCTGACGAAGATCGCGGCCATGGCGAAGCTGTTCGCCTCGGACATGGCGATGCGGGTGACCACCGACTGCGTGCAGCTGCTCGGGGGCTACGGGTACATCAGCGATTACCCTGTGGAGCGGATGATGCGAGACGCCAAGATCACCCAGATCTACGAGGGCACGAACCAGATCCAGCGCGTGGTGATCGCCCGGGCGCTGCTGCGTTGAGCGCGGAGCCTCAGAGACCGGTCCCACCGCCGCCACCTCCGCCGCCACCACCACCTCCGCCGGTGCCGCCGTACGCCATCTCGCCCTACTACGGCCGTCCGGTCTATCCCGTCCCCGCGCCTCGGACGGGTCGAACTGAGGGACGGGTCGTGGCGTCCCTTGCGCTTTCTCTGCTCGGCGTGCTGCTCGGGCTCACGGGCCTTCTGATCGGCAGCTTCGGCTACTGGGCGGCGTCAGGGAGCGGATTGGTGCTCGCTTTCTGGCTCGGCGTGCCAGCCCTGGTGCTCGGACCGATCGCCTATTTCCTGGGCAGGTCGGCTCTCAACCGGATCGCCGAATCGAACGGCGCGCTCGGCGGCCACGGCACCGCGGTCACCGGCTGGGTCGTCGGCGCGGCGGCCACCGCGGTCGGGGCGGCGGTGACGCTGATCTGGGTCGTCCTGCTCCTCCTGGCCAACTTCGGGCCGCCCCCGACGTAGCTCGATGGACCGCATCACCGACGCGTTCGTCTGGCCGTTCCGCGACCCGGACTGGCTGGGCAAGGTGGCGGTCATCGGCCTGATCCTGCTGGTACCCATCGCCGGCGGAATCGTCGGCCTCGGTTGGATGATCGGCAACATCCGCCGGCTGCGGGCGGGCGAGGAGAGGCTGGCGCCGCTGGATTCCGCCTACCTTGGGGCGGGATTCCAGCTTTTCGTCGTGTACCTCGTCTACTACTTCGTCCTTGCCGTGATCGCCGCGGTGCTCTATGTCCCGGCGATCGTGATCCTTTCGCAGCAGGGTCGTGACTCATCCAACCCGGCGCTCGTGGCGCTGGGCGTCGGACTCCTCCTGCTCACCTTCAGCATCGTCACCCTGGGCTTGCTGGCCCTGACGTTTGCCATGCCCGCGATCGTCCTCGCCGTCGACCACGGCGGCATCGGGGCCGGGCTGCGCGTCGACCAGATCGTCCACCGCATGCGCGTTTCCGTCATCAACACGCTGATTGCGGGCCTTATGCTGATCGCCGCCGGCCTGATCGGCCAGGTGGGAAGCGTCGTGTGCATCGTCGGCGTGGTCTTCACCAGTGCCTACGCGCTGGCGATGCAGGCGTGGATCATCCGAAGTTACGAGCTAGGTTCAGCGACGCCGGCCAAGACTTAAGGAGGAAACGCAATTGTCGGATTTGCCCCCGCCGCCTCCGCCTGGCCAGGGCTCGCCGCCGCCTCCGCCGCCGCCCCCGGGTGGTGGGTTCGCACCGCCGCCTCCGCCGCCGCCACCACCACCGCCTCCTGGGGGAGGCTTCGTCCCCCCGCCGCCACCCGGTGGTGGTTATGCGCCGCCGCCGCCTCCCGGCGGGGGCTACGTGCCGCCGCCGCCTCCCGGCGGTTTCGCGCCAGGTGGAATGGGATACGCGGGGCAGCGGACCGACGGGCTCGCGATCGCGTCGCTGGTCATCGGCATCATCTCGATCGTCTGCTCGATCGTCTGCCTCGGCATCGTCCTAGGGCCGACGGCCGCGATCATGGGGTTCATCTCGCGGCAGAGGATCTCGACCAGCGGAGGCGCGCTCGGCGGAGGGACGCTGGCCCTCGTCGGGCTCATTCTCGGGATCATCGGGTTCGTGGCCGGCGTTGGCGCCTTCTTCGGCTACATCTACCTGGGTTCTCTGAACAACACGGTCGCCTCGCCGACGCCGTAACTCAAAATTCCCAGGCGCCGTTGTTAAAATCCCGGTGCTCATGTTCCGGGCCAGGCCGAAACGGGCCAGGCGATCCCGCTACCGCGTCTTCTACCGCCTGACCAGGTCGGTCCCTGCGGCGATCGCCGGCGTCTTGCTCCTTGCCGTGATCGTCGGCGCTACGCTCACGTACAAGCGCTTCGACGATTTCGTTGCGGCCACGACGGGTCATCACATCAACCCGATAGGCGAGGTCGTGCAGGCGGTCGAGCCGGCCCAGGGCACCATCGCGTACAAGCTGAAACACGGCCAGCAGGTGAACATCCTCCTGCTCGGCATGGGCGGTGAGCAGAACGACGCGCCGTACCTGACCGACTCGATCATGGCGGTGTCGATCGACCCCACGACCAACCGCGTGATGATGGTCTCGATTCCACGCGACCTCACCGTGCACATGAACCTGCAGTCCAACCCGAACCGGATCTGGACCCAGAAGATCAACGCGGCTTACGAGGTGCCGTACACGAACATCATCTGCTGCGTCGCGTCGCAGTACACCGGCGCCAACGGCGGCGGGCTCGCGGCGGAGCACGAGGTCGGCAAGGTGACCGGCCTTACCTTCGACCGCTACATCGCCGTCGACTTCGTCGCGTTTCGCGATATGGTCAACGCGCTCGGCGGCGTCGACGTTTGCCTTTCCACCAACCTCGACGACTACGAATACCCCGACTACTACAACGGATACATCCGCGGCGGCATCCACTACAAGGCCGGCTGCCAGCACCTCAACGGAGAGCAGGCGCTGCAGATCGCGCGCTCGCGGCATGCGGTCGAGCCGCAGCAGTCTTCCGACTTCGGGCGCGCGAAGCGGCAGCAGGACATCATGCAGGCGATCAAGAAAAAGGCGACCACGGTGAACGGTTTCGCTAAAGCTCCGCAGCTGCTCGACGCGCTGCAGAAGAACATCCACACCGACATGTCCGTGTCGGACATGAAAGCGATCTACGACTGGGGCAAGAACCTGCCGGACAGCTCGATCATCCGCCTGGCCATCACCGCGCCGTCGGGTGCGGCGGAGGGCAACGTGGTCGACTACGGCGACTGCGGTCTCGGCCCGTACACCTCGCAGCTCTGTGCATACGACCAGACCTACGGCATGATCCACCGATGGCTGGGCTCGGTCTTCATCGACCCCGGCACGCTGGGCGAGAAGGCGCCGGTGCAGATCGCCAACGGCGCGAACAACCTTTCCGGCCTGGACGGGTGGGTCACCTCGATGCTCGACCCGACCGGCCTGCAGCTCGCCGACCCCGTGGCGCACCGGCCGTCGCCGCAGACGCTGATCCTCGACTACTCCGGTGGCAAGTTCCCGCTCACCACGAAATGGCTGCAGAACTTCTTCGGCGGAACTGTCGTTTCGGCGACGCCGAGCAACCCGGCGCCTTCGCCCGGTCAGCAGACCTACGGTGTGGTCGTGGTGCTTGGACACGACTTCGCCCTACGCTGGTTGGGCGAGTAAAGACCTGCCCGACCCAGAGCTAGCGAAGAGTTTCCGGTCCGGCGACGTGCGCGCCCTGGCCAGGGCGATCAGCCTGGTCGAGCGTCGCGATCCGTCCATCAGGGCGCTCGAGGAGTCACTGCGGGACTCGAAGCGAATGCCAGCCGTCGTTGGTTTCACGGGCGCACCGGGCACGGGCAAGTCGACGCTGGTCGACGCGATCGTCACCCTGCTCCGCTCTCAGCGGCAATCGGTCGCCGTGCTGGCCACCGACCCCAACTCGCCGTTCACCGGTGGAGCGATCCTCGGCGACCGGATCCGAATGCAGCGCCACGCCCTGGATCCGAAAGTGTTCATTCGGAGCATGGGCGCGCGCGGTCACCTCGGCGGACTGTCGCTGGCGACCCGCGAAGCGATACGCCTGCTCGGCGCGTTCGGCTTCGACCAGGTGATCCTGGAGACGGTCGGCGTGGGTCAGTCAGAGCTCGATGTGGCGGCGGTGGCTGATACCACGGTCGTCGTGCTGACGCCGAACCTCGGCGACAGCGTGCAGATGATCAAGGCCGGCATCCTCGAGATCGCCGACGTGTTCGCCGTCAACAAGGCCGACATCGACGGCCACGGCCGGGTCGTGGCCGAGCTGCGAACCATGCTGAACATGGCCCCCAAGGGTTCCTGGAAGCCGCCCATCGTCGCCACCGTCGCCACCAGGCAGGAGGGAGTCAAGGAGCTCTGGGAAGCGATCCTCGCCCACCGCAGACACCTCGAGACGAGCGGGCGGGCGGAGGAGCTGGCGGCCCGGCGGCTCAGGGACGAGACGGCCGAAGTCGCCGCCGAGCTGGCTCGACAGAGGGCTCGCCGGGCCCTGGACGAGGACCACGCCCTGGCCGAGCGTTTGCTCAGGGACGGGACCCCCTACCGAACTGCGGAAGAGATACTCCGGACGCGAACCGATAATTGAGCTGAGTTGAAAGTTCGAGCACGCGACCCCAAGCAGCTGTGGAGGGAGGAGTTCGAGTCGAGCCCCGCCCGCGAGGATGGCATCGAGACTTCGACTATCTCGGGCGTACCCCTCCAGCCCCTCTACACGTCGGAAGACCTGCCGCGAGGCGCCGAGGAGTACCCCGGCCAGTTTCCCTATACCCGCGGCATACATCCCAGCGGCTACCGGGGCCGCCTGTGGACGATGCGCCAGTTCTCGGGGTTCGCGACGGCCGAGGAGACCAACCGGCGCTACAAGTACCTCCTGGCGAACGGCCAGACAGGGCTCTCGGTGGCATTCGACATGCCCACCTTGATGGGCCAGGACTCGGATGCGCCGACGAGCCGCGGCGAGGTGGGGCATTGCGGTGTCGCCATCGACTCGCTGGCCGACATGGAGACGCTTTTCGAAGGCATCCCCCTGGGCGACATCACCACGTCGATGACAATCAACTCCCCGGCCGCGATCCTCCTCTGCATGTACATCGCGGTCGCCGAGAAGCAGGGCGTGCCGCCCTCCCAGCTCGGCGGGACGCTGCAGAACGACATCCTGAAAGAGTTCATCGCGCAGAAGGAATTCATCTTTCCGCCTGCCCCGTCGATGCGATTGGTCGTCGACTCGATCGAGTACTGCGCCGCCGAGGTCCCGAAGTGGAACACGATCTCGATCTCGGGCTACCACATCCGGGAAGCGGGGTCGACAGCAGCGCAGGAGCTTGCTTTCACGCTGGCCGACGGAATGGCCTACGTCGACGCGTGCCTCGAGCGGGGCATGCACATCGACGACTTCGCGTCGCGGCTGTCGTTCTTCTTCGACGCGCACATTGATTTCTTCGAGGAGATCGCCAAGTTTCGCGCCGCGCGCCGGATCTGGGCGCGCTGGATGCGCGAGCGATACGGCGCGCAGCAGGAGCGGTCGTGGAAGCTTCGCTTCCACACCCAGACCGCAGGTGTCTCGCTGACCGCGCAGCAGCCGGAGCTGAACATCGCGCGCACCGCGATCGAGGCGCTGGCCGCGGTGCTCGGCGGGACGCAGTCGCTGCACACCAACGCGATGGACGAGGTCCTTGCGCTGCCGACCGACAAGGCCGCGCGCCTGGCTCTGCGCACGCAGCAGCTGCTCGCCTACGAGACGGGCGTCGCCAACACGATCGACCCGCTGGGCGGCAGCTACTTCATCGAAGCGTTGACCGACGAGATGGAGCGGCAGGCCGAGGCGTACTTCAAGCGCATCGACGAGATGGGCGGCGTGATCCCCGCCATCGAGGCCGGCTTCTTCCAGAAGGAGATCGCCGACGCTGCGTTTCGCTACCAGCAGGAGCTGGAGCAGAGGCGGCGCCTGGTGGTCGGAGTCAACGAGTTCACGGTCGACGACGAGCCGCCGATCGACATCCTGCGCATCGACCCCGCGCTCGAGGCCCAGCAGACGGAGCGCGTGCGCAACGTGAGGGCGAAGCGCGACCAGGCGAAAGCTTCGAATGCACTCAATCGACTGCGCAAGGCCGCAGCCGGCACCGACAACCTGATGCCCTACATCCTCGACGCGGTGCGCGCATACGCGACCGAGGGCGAGATCATGCAGGCGATGATCGAGGTGTTCGGCACCTACACGGAAACGGCGGTGGTCTGATGCCCACAGCGGTGCGGCCCGTGCGCATCGTCGTCGCCAAGGTAGGGCTCGACGGACATGACCGCGGCGTCAAGGTGGTGGCTCGGGCGCTGCGCGACGCGGGCTATGAGGTGATCTATACGGGCCTGCGCCAGACGCCTGAGATGGTGGTGGACGCGGCGCTGCAGGAGGACGCGCAGGTGATCGGGCTTTCGATCCACTCCGGCGCGCACATGACACTTTTCCCGGCGGTCGTGGAGGAGCTCAAGCGCCGCAAGGCGACCGACATCGTCGTCTTCGGCGGCGGCATCATCCCGGACGACGACATCGCGGCGCTGAAGAAGCGCGGGGTGGAGAAGATATTCACTCCGGGCACCCCGCTGCAAGACATCGTCGACTGGCTGCGCAAGCGTTTTCCCGCGGATGAGTGACCCGCCCGGCGGAAACCTTCCGCCGCCCGGCAGCCCACCACCCCCTCCTCAGCAGTACCAGCCAGGCTATGGAGGCCCGTCGCCCTACATGTCGCCGTACGGAGGGGTTCCGGAGGCATCGGGTGCGATGCCGGCGATGGTGCTCGGCATCATCTCCATCTGCGCGCTGCCGCTGGCGTGCTGCTGCGGCCTCGGCGAGATCATCGTGATTCCCCTCGGCATCGTGGCCGTCGTGCTCGGCTTCGTGGCGAGGAGCCGGATCTCGGCCAGCCAGGGCGCGCTCCGTGGCGGGGGCAAGGCGCTCGCGGGAATCATCACCGGCGCCACCGCCGCCGCGATCGGCATCATGCTGGTGGTCGCGATCTTCGTGTTCGGCTTCGTGGCCCCGAGCATCACGAACTCGTTCCCGATCCCCAGCCCGTCGGGGTAAGCGGAGGACGGATCAGGCCAAGTGGGTCCGAACGGCCCAATCCGCGGCGCCCCATACGACCATTTGGGCCCTAATGGTCCTCAGCCGGCGGCCCCGAGTCAGCCGGCGGTGACGATCGTCCCGGCGACCTTGTCGTGGAGGGCCTGGTGGCGCGAGTCCCAGAACATCCACAGCCAGCCGACCGCACCCACGCAGCAGAACGCGACCTCCAGCCACCAGATGAGTCCGCGCACGAGCGCCATCCCGACACCTGGCCTCTGGCCGGTGAGCTGGTCGCGGACGTGGAAGTTGAAGACCATCATGCCGATCGTCTGGCCGCGCGAGCTCAACATGTAGCCGAAGTAGGCGAGCGCCACTGCCAGGTCGATTGCGCCGGCGCCGGCGTGACTGCCGTGGGTCACTCCGTCCACCAGTCCGAACAGAATCGCCAGGAGGACCAGGTCGATCAGCCCGCCGACGAGCCGCAGACCCGGTTCGGCGAGACGTCCCGGTGCCGCCGCCGGCGGCAGCGGCGGGCCGCCCCTGGAGGGCGGTGGCGGGGGGTTCTGCAAGCTTGGCGTATCATATTCGGGCCTCTCCAACCCGAGGCGCAACCATGCAACTGAAAGGCCTTCCTCGCCAACCGCTCGGCAAGCGCTCGCGCCGTCTGCTGCGCGAGGGCAAGCTACCCGCGATCGTCTACGGGCACAACACCGAACCGACCCCGATCACGCTGGACCGGCTCGAGTTTCAGAAGGTCTTCGTCAAGTCCGGCCGCACGCACCTCGTCGACCTGGCCATCGACGGCCGGATCGATAAGGTGCTCGTGCGTGAGATCCAGACGCACCCGCGCCGGCTCGGCCCGATCCACGTCGACTTCTACCAGGTCAACCTGGAGGAGAAGATCGAGGTCGAGGTCCCGGTCCACATCGTCGGCGAATCGGGGCCCGTCAAGCAGGGCGACGCGGACGTCCTGCAGCCGATGCACTCGATCCGGGTCGAGTGTCTGCCCTCGGACATCCCCGGGTCCTTCGAGGTCGACATCACACCTCTGGAGGAGATCGAGGCCGAGCTGCGCGTCTCCGACCTGAAGGTCCCCGCGGGTGTGACCGTGCTCGACGACCCCGAAGAGCTGGTCGTCAAGATCGTCCACAAGCGCGAGCTCAAGGTCGAAGAGGAAGTCCCCGCCGCCGAGGCTGCCGTTCCTGTCGAGGGCGAGGCCGCTGCCGAGGGCGAGGCTCCCGCCGAGGGAGCGGCCGAGACCGAGGAATGATCCTCGCCGCCAGTCGAGGCGGCTACGACATCGGCCAGGACATCACGTCTGGTGGGCCGATCCGAGACTTGATCTTCATCCTGGTCGGCCTCGCTGTCCTGGCCGGCTTCGTCTTCGCCGCGCGTTTCATCGCGCACCTCACTGGCGAACAGTTGCGCAAACGGCAGGTGCGCTCGGACATGGTCGTGCTGGGCCGGCGGGCGGTCACGGTGGTCTTTTTACTGCTCGGCCTGTTCGTGGCGCTCGGGTTTGCCGTGCAGAGCGCCAACATCACCCTCTTCGGTCTTCTGCTGGCCACGATCATCGCGGCGCTTGGGGTCCAGGACCTCCTCAAGGACTATGTCTCGGGCTACTACGTCTTGCTGGAACACCACGTGCGTACTGGCGAACGCATCAGCTTCGACGGCAACACCGGAATCGTCACCGAGATCCGGCTGCGCGTGACCCTTTTGAAGAGCGATGAAGGCGACGTGATCGTGGTCCCTAATTCAGAGCTCTTCACCAAACCCCTGCGGATCCACGGCGTGACGCCGGAGCAAGAGGCTAAGAAAGCGCCCCCAGCGTGATCCGCCACAGGGCCTCGAGCTTCAGACCGTCGAGCTGACACTCCTCCGCGATCAGCTCGCGGAACATCTGCGAGGCCAGGTCGACGTGGATGCCGCCCGCGATCTGCGTCGCGAGGGAGCGCAGGTGGAACGTATGGTCGGGCTTGTCTGTCGCGTCATCGAAATGGACCTTGACCTCGTCGAGCTGCACGAAGTCCGACCAGCGCTTCACCTCAGCCGCCCCCGTGTCGGGCGCGTCCGAGAGGTGGAGGCAGTTGAGGCCGCCGAAGATCCCGTACCTCTCGCGAAGTGAGCCGGGCCGCGCCTTCGCGATCTGGGTTTCGCCCAGGTCGTGCCGCATCTGACGGAGCGCCTCGCTCGACGCGGTGACGCGGCCGACCACCACTGGAAGCGCGGACATGAAATCGACCAGCCACGGAAAAAAGGGCCGGTCCTGGAGGAAGTCGTAGTGGTTCTCAATCAGCTCCGCGGGCGGCTGAAACCACTCCAGCGATTCGATCTTCCAGTCGCGCTCGGAAGCAAGCCAGCCCCAGGTCCCCGCGCGCGCGGCGAGGCGATAGGCGGAGTCAGGTTTGAAGATGAGGAGCGCTTCGGCCACCGGCGGTTCTATTGTCCCGGCTTGCGGTCGCGCGGGTTCGGCGAGTAGACCTTGCGGCCCTTCAGCTTCTCGGGCAGGTGCGCCTGATCCGCGACGCCGCCCTCGTAGTGGTGCGCGTACTGGTACCCGCGGCCGTAGCCCATCGACCTCATCAGTCCTGTGACGGCGTTGCGCAGGTGGAGCGGCACCGGCTCGTTGCCGGTCTCCTGGATGAGCTCGCGCGCGGCGCCGTACGACGTGAGCGCGGAGTTCGACTTCGGCGCGAGCGCGAGGTAGAGCGCGGCCTCGGTGAGCGGCAGCACCGCCTCGGGCATGCCGACGAAATGCGCCGCCTGCTGCGCGGCCATCGCCACTGAGAGGGCCTGAGGGTCGGCCAGGCCGATGTCCTCCGCGGCCAGGATGACCAGCCGGCGCGCCACGAACATCACGTCCTCGCCGGCCTCGAGCATCCGGGCCATCCAGTAAACGGCGGCGTCGGGATCGCTGCCGCGCACGCTCTTGATGAGCGCCGAGACGATGTCGTAGTGCTGGTCGCCTGCGCGGTCGTAAAGAAGGTGGCTCTGCTGCATCGCGCGCTCGACCTGCTCGAGGCCTATCGCCGATTCGCCCGCCAGCGCCGCCGCCGCCTCCAGGCCGTTGAGCGCCACCCGCGCGTCGCCGCGAGCACCTTCGAGGAGAGCGTCCATCGCGTCGTCCGCGATCGTCGTGCGCAGCGCGCCCAGGCCGCGTTCGACGACCTGCTTCAGCTCGTCGCCAGTGAGCTGCTCCAGCCGGAAGACCCGGCTGCGCGACAGTAGGGGCGCGATCACTTCGAACGATGGGTTCTCGGTCGTGGCGCCGATCAGGGTCACGGTGCCGTCCTCGACGTGCGGCAGGATGGCGTCCTGCTGGGCCTTGTTGAAGCGGTGGATCTCGTCGATGAACAGGACCGTGCGCAGGCCTGCCCTGCGATGAACTTTCGCCTCGGCCACGACCTTGCGGAGGTCGGCGACGCCCGCGGTCACGGCGGACATGGCGACCATCCGGGCGTTCGTCTCAGTGCTCAGCAGCCCCGCAAGGGTGGTCTTGCCGCTGCCCGGCGGCCCCCACAGGATGATGCTCGGCAGGTTGCCGCCCTGGGTCAGCTGGCGCAGGACATCCACGACCTGGCGCTGGCCGATGAGCTCGGCGAAGGTCTTGGGACGCAGCCGGGTGGCCAGCGGGGCCTTCGGCTCGGCTCCGGCCGGGATCGGGAAGAGCTCGCCCTGGTCCGTCATTTGAACTTGATTCTCGCTCAAGGCTCGCTTTCCCAAGAGCGGCTTTGCGGCCGGGCACCTAGAATGCCGGTTCTATGACCACCTGCTGGTACTGCAGCTCAGAAGTGCCGGAGACATCCCAGTATTGCCCGAGCTGCGGCCACAGCCAGCTCGACCGCACGTCCAGCCCCCTGTTCGGTGTGGTGGACACCACCACCGGGATCTGGAACTCCAAGTTCGTCAACGCCCTGGTCGGTCAGGAGGCCAACCGGGCGGTGCGGTATCGCAGGCCGCTCTCGGTCCTGGTCGTCGAGCTCGACCACGCCGAGCACATCCACAACGAGCTCGACCAGATCCAGCTCGACGGGCTGATGCGCGAGATGGCCGAGCGGCTCGGCCAGGCAGTCCGCGACACCGACACGGTCAGCTTCCTCGACTCCGAGGGCCCGCCGCACTTTGCCATCGTCCTGCCCGAGACCGACGAACAGGGGGCCGCCCTGGCGGCGGACAAGATCCGGCGGTCGATCGCCTCCCACGACTTCGGGACCGCAGGCAATTGGAAGCGCATGACGGTCAGCTGCGGAGCCGCCACGATCGACGCCGACTACCGGCCCAAGGACGAGGCCGGGCTCATGAACCGGCGCGAGTACACGGGGAACCTGCTGCGGGAAGCCCGGCATGCGCTCGATTCCGGCCGGTCGGCCGGCACCAACCGGACCTCGGTCGGCGCATATAGAAGCTGACGAAGTTATATCTGATCCGCCACGCGGATGTAGAGAACCCTCACGCCATTCTCTACGGGCACCTGGACGGCTTCCACCTGAGCGCGCTCGGCCGGGCGCAGAGCGCGGCGCTCGGCGAACGGCTGCGGCCGTCCGGCGTCGACCGGATCGTCCACAGCCCGCTGACGCGCGCCGCTGAGACCGCGCGCATCATCGCCGAGAAGCTGCCGACGCCCCCGGCGATGGAGGTCGACCCCGACCTGCGCGAGGCGGAGTTCAGCCGCTACCTGCAAGGCGTTCCGTACTGGCAGATCCCTGTTCGCCGCCCGCTGTGGTTCGTGCACAAGGCGAAGCGGGGCCTGCTGCCCGGCGACGAGACGGTCGAGGTGATGGGCGGCCGCGTGCTGGGTGTCGTGCGGCGGCTGGCCCGCGAGCACCCTGGCGAAACGATCGCGGTGATCAGCCACGCGGACCCGTTGAACGCAGCCTGGATCCTTCTCGACCGCCGGGCCCACAACGAGCGCGAGATGCACCGGAGCGGCATCCACAAAGCGGGCATGCTGCAGCTCGAGATGGACGGGGAGACGCCGAAGGCCTGGGAGTACGTGCCGCCGCCCCAGGTCGAGAAGCCCGCCAGCGCCGCGGCCTGATGTCGCTGACGTTTCCGCGAGGTTTCCTCTGGGGGACGTCGAGCGCCGCGCACCAGGTCGAGGGCGACAACCGCAACAACGACTGGTGGGAGTGGGAGCAGCAGCCGGGGCACATCGCCGGCGGATCGACGTCCGGTGTCGCGTGCGACCACTATTCCCGCTACCGCGAGGACTTCGCACTGCTCGGCGAGCTCAACCAGAACGCGCACCGGCTGTCCATCGAGTGGTCTCGCGTCGAGCCGTCGGAGGGTGTCTTCGACTCGCGGCAGATTCGCCACTACCGCGACGTCCTGGGCGAGCTGCGCGAGCAGGCGATCGCGCCGATGGTGACGCTCCACCATTTCACGAGCCCGCTGTGGTTCGCGCGCAAGGGCGGCTGGACCGTGGGCGGCGCCGCGCGGGCCTTCATGCCCTTTGTGAACCGAATCTCTGAAGAGCTGGGAGATCTCGTCGGCATGTGGTCCACGATCAACGAGCCGAGCATCTACGCCGCAAACGGGTGGATCACCGGCGAGTTTCCGCCAGGACGCCGCGGCGACCTTTACGCCCAGTACCGCGTGACGCGAAACCTGCGCCGGGCGCACGAGCTCGCCTACTCGGCGCTCAAGCGGCGCTGGCCCGACACCCCGGTCGGCCTGTCCCACCACAAGTTCCTCTTCATGCCCGCGTCGCGCCGCCGGCGCGATCGCCTGGCGGCCAGCGCGGCACAACTGGTGACGGACCGATGGCCGGTCGGGCCCGGCCGGCTGCGGCCCATCGTCGAGGCGACCAGCGACTACATCGGCGTCGCGCATTACTGGGGCCAGATGTGCGCGTTCGACCCGCGCCGGCCCAAGGACCAGTTCATCCGGCGCTTCAACGCGCCGGGCACGATCCAGACCGAGATGGGGTGGGGCTCCAACCCGGCATGGATGCGGGGCGTCCTGAACGAGCTCAAGCGCTACGGCAAGCCGGTCTATGTCACCGAGAACGGGATCGCAACCCTGGACGACGGCTTGCGCGAGAGATACCTGACCGACGTGCTGGCCAACGTGCACGGCGCGATCGACGACGGGGTCGACGTCCGCGGCTACTTCCACTGGACGAACATGGACAACTTCGAGTGGGCGCGCGGCTACGCGGCGCACTTCGGCCTGATCGCGGTCGACCGCAAGACCCTCGAGCGCACGATCCGGCCGAGCGGGCGGCTCTACGCGCGGATCGCGACCGCGAACGCGTTGCCGAGTTCAATAGACTGACTCGACGTGAACCGCAAGTCAGCGGTGATCGGGTCTCTCGCCATCGTCCTCGGCTCGATCCTGATGCTGTCGCTCGCCTGGGGCATGCAGCACGCCGCGCTGCAAAACCCGCCTCTGCTCGGCCGGCCTGCGCCCGAGCTGGCCATCCGGACGGCGGCGGGTGAACAGGTGAGCGTGGAATCGATGCGCGGGACCCCGGTGGTCGTCAACTTCTGGGCTTCGTGGTGTGGGCCGTGCGTTCAAGAGAGCGCGGTCCTGTCCAATGCGGCCTCGACCAAACCAGACATCAAGTTCATCGGGGCCGACAACCAGGACACAGCATCTGGATTCCAGGCCTTCGAGCAGAGACACCCGCATCCGTACCCGGCGGGACCGATCGTGAGCGGCACCTATCAGTCCTACGGGGTGGCAGGGCTCCCTGCGACCTTTTTCATCAACGCCGATGGGCTTGTCGTTGCCTCGTTCGCCGGTCCACTCGACGCTCGGACTCTTGATCACTACCTCGGCTTGATGGGCCGGTGGATCGTGAAATGATGCAAGCGCTGAAGTGGGCGATACCGGCCGTCATCGTCGCCGGGTGCGTGGGCTACCTCATCTACTCGGCTTCGGGCGGGGCGACCGAGTACTACGTCACCGTGTCGCAGCTGCAAACGCAAGCTCCATCGGGTGACGTGCGCGTCGCGGGCGTAGTCCAGAACGACGTGCAGAAGAGTGGCGGGTTGCACGTGACGTTCACCGAGAAGGACGGCACAGCGTCGATGCCGGTCGAGTATGCCGGTACTCTGCCCGACATCTTTCGGCCAGGCATCACGGTGGTCGCCGAGGGGCGGCTGGGGTCGGACGGCGTGTTCCACGCGCGGACGCTGCTCGCGAAGTGCCCCTCGCGCTTCTCGACCCAGCCGTACACCCAATGATCCTCGGCTACCTCGGCGCCGGCGCGCTGCTGGCAGGCGTCGTGATGGGAGGGTTCTCGGCGCTGCTCAGCTTCTGGGCCGGCTGGCGCGAAAACGATGTATTCATCCAGGTCGGACGGCGCGGGTTCTACGCGGCCGCGGCGATGACCGTGATCGCGGCCCTGCTGCTCGAAGTGGCGCTGCTGACGCACGACTTCTCGCTCGCCTACGTCGTCGAGCACACCGACCTGTCGACGCCGACGCCTCTGGTGGCCGCGGGTTTCTACGGCGGGCAGGAGGGATCGCTCCTCTACTGGACGCTGGTCCTCGGCGTGCTTGGCGCCGCCTCGCTCGTCGCCAGCGCGCGCTTAGGAGCACGCATCTCGGCCTATGCGACCGGCATCCTCGCCGCGATCCTCAGCTTCTTTCTTTTTGTCCTCGCGGTCGTGGCCAGCCCCTTCGACCTCCTGTCGGTGACGCCGCCCGACGGGCTTGGCCTGAACCCGGTGCTGCGCGACGGCGGGATGCTGATCCACCCGCCGGTCGTGCTCGCCGGATTCGCTTCCTTCGCGATCCCGTTCAGCTTCGCGTGCGCCGCGCTGCTGGCCGGCCGTGCCGACGCGGCATGGATAGCGCACACGCGCCGCTTCGCGCTTCTCGCCTGGAGCCTCCAGACGGCCGGCCTGCTCCTCGGCATGTGGTGGGCCTACCACGTGCTCGGCTGGGGCGGCTACTGGGGCTGGGACCCGGTCGAGAACGTGGCGCTGATGCCGTGGCTCGCGACCACCGCCTACCTGCACTCGTCGCAGGTGCAGGAGAGGCGAGGCCGCCTCCGAGCGTGGAACTTCGGCCTGGTGATTCTCGCGTTCCTGCTCGTCGTGTTCGGAACTTTCATCGTGCGGAGCGGCGTCGTGCCGTCGGTGCACACGTTCGCGATCAGCGCCATCGGCCCCTGGTTCTTCGCCTTTTTCTTCGCGTGCGTCGTGTTCTCAGGCGGGTTGCTCGCCCTTCGAGGCGCCGGCCTGGGCGTCGCGTCCGGCCAGGCGCCGGCCGTCTCGCGAGAAGGCGCGTTCCTGCTCCAGAACCTTCTCTTGATCGGCGTCGTGGCGGTGGTCCTTTGGGGAACCGTGCTTCCCCTGGTGAGCGGGCTGCTCGGCACACAGCGCGTGGTGGGCGCACCCTACTACGAGCGCGCGACGGGACCCCTGTTCGCCGCGATCCTCGCGCTGATGGCGATCGGGCCGCTGCTTCCATGGCGTCATGCCGGGCGGCCAACGCTGCGGGCCTTGCGGTGGCCGGCCGCAACTGCGCTGCTGGTGTTGGCAGGCCTGTTTGTCGCGGGCGTGCGCTCAGTCCCTGCGCTGCTCGCCATCCCTCTCGCCGCGTCCGCGGGAGCGACGGTCGTGACCGAGTACGGCCGCGCCGCGCTCAAGAACCCGGCAATCATCCTGCGGAGGCGCCGCAGGTACGGCGCCTACCTCGCCCACCTGGGGTTGGTGGTCGTCGTGGTCGGGATCGGGGCGTCGCACTTCGGCCAGCAGGAGAAGGATGTCACGCTGCAACCAGGCGAGGGCGTGACGGTGTCCGGCTATACGCTTACCTACACCGGGTCGCAACAGCGCCTGCTCAGCGACCACACCGAGTTCATCGCGGGCATGAGGTTCGGCGACCAGACCCTCGAGCCGTCGCGCGCGACCTACGCCACGCTCGGAGGTCAGGCCCTGACCCACGTCGCGATCTCGACGACTTCCGTGGCTGACGTGTACGTCGTGCTCGCCGGCACAAACGACGACGGGTCGGCCTCGTTTCGCGTGTTCGTCAACCCGCTGGTCACCTGGATCTGGGCCGGCGGGGCCGTCGTGATTCTGGGCGTAGTGCTGGGCAACGTGGGGGAGAGGAGCGCAGCCCCGGAGTTGGCAAGGCGCCGGATTCCGATTACCCTGCCCGCGTAGCGATGGCGATCATAGTCGCGACGCTGCTGCTGTTCCTGGCCGGGCCGTTCGTGCTCTGGCCGCTGATCAAGACGCCCGACGAGCCCCTCCCCCCGGCACGGCCGGGGACCTCCCCATAAATGGGGAGGAATAAGCCATGAGCATGCTAGTCGCCAACGGCCTGACCCATCGCTTCGGCCGCGAGCGGGCGCTCGACTCGGTCGACCTGGTGCTCGACACCGGCGAGCACATGGCCGTGCTTGGCGACAACGGGGCCGGCAAGACGACCCTGCTGCGCATCCTCGCCACCGCGCTGCGGCCGACCTCGGGCCGGCTCGAGATCGCCGGGCTCGACGCCTTTCGCGAACGGCGCCGGCTCCGTCACTATCTCGGCTACGTCGCCCACGCGCCAGGCCTGTACCCGGCGCTTTCCGCCGCCGAGAACCTCGACTTCTTCTGCGACCTGCAGGAGGTGAGCCGGTCCCGAGTCGACGAGGTGCTGGGCACCGTCGGCCTGTCCAACGTCGCGGACCGGCGCGCGGGCGAGCTCTCGCGCGGCATGCAGCAGCGCCTCGCGATTGCCCGCGCCATCCTCCATGACCCGCGCCTCCTGATCCTCGATGAGCCGGACGCCAGCCTCGGCGCAGACGCCGCGGACCTGCTCTCTGGCGTCATGCGCGGCAAGACGGTGGTGTTGGCCACGCACGACCACGCCCTTGCGAACCGGCTCTGCCCCCGCACCCTGGTCCTGCGCCACGGCCGCTCCCTGGGCACGGCCACTCACCTGCGAGTCGTGCGATGAATCCACTGCGCGTCGCGCTCGCGGTCGCGCGCAAAGACCTCAGGTCCGAATGGCGCACGCGCGAGCTGGTGCCGGCGCTGGCGCAGTTCATCATCCTCGCGCTGCTGATCGGCAACTTCGGATTCCAGATCGACTCGCGCAACGCGGCCTCGATCGCGCCGGGGATCCTCTGGCTCGCCCTCGTCTTCGCGGGGCTGGTCGCCTTTGGGCGCACCTTCACGGCGGAACGCGAGCAGGCTTCGCTCGAAGCGATGCTGATGACGCCGGCCTCGCCGGTCGCCATTTTCGCCGGCAAGGCGATCGCGGCCTCCGCCCTGCTGGTCGTGTGCGAGGCCGTGATGCTTCCCGCTCTGTCTCTTTTCTTCGGCACTCCGCTCTCGGGAGGTGTCGCGGCCGCGGTCCTGCTCGCGACCGTCGGCATGGCGTCGCTGGGCTGCCTCTTCGCCGCGATCGTCGCGCGGGTCCGGGCGCGCGAGCTGCTTCTCCCGCTACTGACTCTCCCGCTGTGGATCCCATTCATCATCGCGGGAGGCCAGGCGGTGCAGTCCGCGATGGGGCAGGGGGGGAACTACGGCGGGGCGATCAGCCTGCTGATCGACTTCGACATACTGTTCGTCGTGCTCACGTCCCTCGCCGCGCGCTTCGTGCTCGATGAATAGATACGAGAAGGCGGCGGGCGCGGCCGTCGCGCTGATGCTGATCGCGGGCGCGGCCATCTTCTTCTACGCGCCCACCGACTGGCTGCAAGGCCCGGTCCAACGCATCTTCTACCTCCACGTGAGCTCCGCCATCGCTGCCTTCGGCTCCTTCGCGGTCGTGCTGGTGGGCGGCGTCATCTACCTTCGCAACGCGAGCCCCGTGGCAGACCGCCTGGCGCGAGCGGGGGCGCTGGTCGGGGTGGTGTTCACGACCGTCACGCTCGTGATGGGGATGCTGTGGGCGAAGAAGGTGTGGGGTGCTTTCTGGGTGTGGGACGCGCGCCTCACCTCGACCCTCGTGCTCTGGATCATCTACGCGGGCTACCTGCTCGTGAGGCGATTGGCCGACCCTGGACGCCAGGCCGCGCGATTCGCTGCAGTGGTCGGCATCTTCGGATTCATCGACGTGCCGGTGGTCTATTTCAGCGTCTCGTGGTGGGCGACCCAGCATCCCGGGCCGGTGATCATCAACGACGCGCTGCCGCCGCAGATGCTCGCCACGTTCCTCTTCACCATGGCGTGTACCGCGGTGCTGGCCGGGGTGATGATCGCAATCCGCTACCGGATCGAGGCCTTGTTGGACGAGCGGGAGCGCGTCTTCGAGCCGGCGAATGTGATCGTCGCGCGCGAACCGCAGACTGCGCCATGACCTACCTCGTGCTGGCCTACGCGTTCGCCGTGGCTGTCCTCGGCGGCTACCTGGTCTGGTCGCTGCGCCGGTTGCGGGAGCTGGAACGCCGACAGCTGTAATCGTCGGCGGCGGCCCAGCTGGAGACGCCGTCGCCGCCGGACTTCGCGATGCAGGATTCGATGGGCGGATCGTGCTGGTCGGCGCGGAGCTGGAGGCGCCGTACGAGCGCCCGCACCTTTCCAAGGGCTTCCTGCTGGGCACCGTGCCGCAAAACCGGCTGCCTCTGCGGCCCGCCGGCCAGTACCACGAGCTCGGCGTCGAGCTGATGTTGGGCCGGCGCGTGGCGGACCTAGGCCTGGAGCGGCGCTCGCTCGAGCTCGAGAGCGGTGTGAACATCGCGTGGGACCGTCTTTGTATCGCGACGGGTTCGGACGCGCGGCGCCTGCCCGGATTCGAGGATGCGCTGTACCTGCGCGAGCTGCCCCAGGCGGAGCGCCTTCGCGACCTCATCGAGCGCCGCGACCCGCTCGACATCGTAGGTGCGGGCTTCATCGGATGCGAGGTGGCGGCGGCCGCGGCGCAGCGCGGCTGCAAGGTCCGGGTCTACGAGGCGCTCGAGCAACCGCTGGTGCGGGTCCTGGGGTCCGATCTCGGCGCCTACGTGGCGGACGTGCATCGTCGGCACGGGGTGGAGCTGCATACCGATGTGACTGCCATCCGGCGCGCGGACCTGGTTGCCGTGGGCTCGATACCGCGAACTCACCCTGGCCTGCAGCTCGATGGAGGGATCGTGGTCGACGGGCTCGGCCGGACCTCGGTGCCTGACGTCTACGCGGCGGGCGACGTGACGAAACATTTCAGCCCGCTTTTCGAGGCGCACATCCGTGTCGAGCACTTCCAGACGGCGCAGCGCCAGGGGTTTGCCGTGGGGCGGGCGATGGCCGGCGCGACATCGCCATATGACGAGGCGCCGTGGTTCTGGTCGGATCAGTACGACCTGAACATCCAGTACGTCGGTTCCGGACTGGAGTTCAGCGAGACGGTGGTGCGGGGCGAGATCGGCAAGCCGCCCTTCAGCGTCTTCCGCCTGCGTGACGGCCGGCTGGTGACTGTCATCGGCGTCAACGACCACCACACGGTCGCACGGGCTCGCCGGCTGATGGAGGCGAGAAAGAGCGTCAGCCCTCAGCAGCTGGCCGATCCGAGCTTCGATCTTCGGACAGCGCTTGCCTGAGCTTGGGCGCGAGACCGTAGACGATGCGCTCGGTCAGGCCCCAGACGACGCTCTCCTCGTGAGCCAGGTAGCGGAAGCGCCACGGCTCGTTCGATTCGAGCCACGCGCTGTCGTCGAGCAGGCGGTCGAGCGGGATGGCCAGCACACCCTCGAGCTCGCGCACGTCGTGGACGAACGAGGGCACCGGGTCGGGTAGGTAAGCCACGAACGGCACCACGGAGAAGTTGGTGACCGCGGCATAGATCGGCTCGCCCGCTCCCAGGGGCACCAGGCGGCCGGCCGGCACTCCGATCTCCTCCGCCACCTCGCGCTCGGCGGCTTGCCACGCCGTCTCGTCCGCCTGGACGCCTCCACCGGGCAAGGCAACCTGGCCGGGGTGGTCGCGCAGGTCGGCCCGTCGCCTGACGAAAGGCACCATCCAGACCCCCGCCTGTCGGTACAGAACGAATACAACCGCCGCCTTCCGGGCCCCTTTGCGGAAGTCGCCCCAGCCATCCACCGGCCTGAACAGGTGTTCGAGGCGGTCGAGGAACGGCTCCGTCACAGCAGGTAAGCTAGGAAAGGTAGCTGACCATGATCGACCACACATCTGACCGAATCGAGAAGCTGGAAACCGCGGTGCGCCGGGAAAACCGGCGCCGGTACGCCTTCTACCGCATGCTCCAGGCCACCGACCGCGTCCTGTGGCGCCTCGAGGAGATGAACCGGGACGGGGTCAAGACCGTTTCGCCGGCGGCGCGGGCCGAGATCCGCAAGGTTGGGGCGACGATGCCGGGTCACGTCCGAGAAGCTCTGCGCGACACGGGCCAGGTGCAGGACATGCTTGACAGCCTATTCGAGGTCCAGGAGCGGCTCTTCAGGTGGCGCTACCCGGAATGGCGCGACTGGGACCCGGACAGTGACGGCTCGCTGGGGGTCGCCGGCTAGCCGCCGACCACCGTCAGGACGAGGTCCGTGGCGTACGCGGTCAAGAACCCGGCCAGCAAGCCCCACGCGAAGGTGGCCGGCGTGCTGATCCTCCGACCCAGGTTGAACAGCTCGTTCAGGACGTAGAGCAGGGCCCCGGCGGCCACGGCGAGAAAGGCGACCGAGAAGTAGCTCGAGCTCGCCAGGTAGCCGATCCATGTGCCGAGGAAGGTCGGGCCGCCGCCGATCAGGCCGGCCATGCCGAGGAACCTCCACGACGGGGGCTTGGCCTCGGTCGTCATCGGGGCGGCGATGCCGAACCCTTCCGTGATGTTGTGCAGGGCGAAACCGACTGCGAGCACCCCGGTGAAGGCGATGGCCCCGACGTGGGCCGACTCGCCGATGGCCAGGCCCTCGGAAAGGTTGTGCAGGCCGAGGCCGGTGGCGATGGCAAGCGCCAGGGATCGCGTGTTGGGGGCGGCCGTGCCGTGTCGCAGGTGGCTGAAAAGGCTCCGGTTGAAGTAGACGAGGCCGAGCAGGCCGGCGGCGACTCCGACGGCGAATATCGCGGCCATGGCCGCAAAAGTCCCCCGCGATCCGTGCTGCAGGGCGCCCTTCACCGGGTCGCCGGCGTGGGAGAGGATGTCCCAGAGCAGGAAGACGAGAATGCCGGTCGCGAAGGCGTTCAGAAAGCCCTGGACCGGCTTCGGCAGACCGTGCATCCGGGCGACCGGAAGGCCGAGAAAGATGGTGCCTCCGGCGATCGCCCCCAGTGCGACGGCGGTAGCCTGGTTCATAGTTGTCCTATCGGGTTAGTACGCACAAAAGATGCAATTAGATCAGTCTAACTCCGCGCCGCACGAGCCCTCGGAGGTCGTCTCCCGATACCTCGAGGCCATCTATTACATGTGGTCGGAGAAGGAGCCTCTGCGCAGCGCGAGGCTGGCCGACTGGCTCGGGGTGAGCCGGCCGACCGTGGCGGTCGGCCTGCGCCGGATGGCGCGCGACGGGCTCGTCCGGATGAACGGGCGGAAGGAGATCGAGCTGACCCCGGCTGGGATGCAGACCGCGGAGTCCATCGTCCGCCGCCACAGGATCATGGAACGCTGGCTGACCGACGGCCTCGGCCTGGACTGGGTGACAGCCGACACGGAGGCTGCCCGCCTCGAGCACGCGGTGTCCGACGTCGTCGAACAGCGCCTCTATGAGGTGTTGGGCCGGCCGGCCACTTGCCCGCACGGCAACCCGATCCCGGGCCATTCCGAGGCCTCGCCTCGCGAGGTGCGGGTGTCGTCGCTGCGGACGGGGGATCGTGCGAGCATCACGCGCGTCTCGGAGGTCGCTGAGCGCGAGGCGCCGCTGCTCCTCGCCTACCTCCACCAGCGCGATCTCACGCCAGGCCGCGAGGTCGCGGTGCTGGAGGCCGACGAAGTGGGGAAAACGCTCCGCGTGCGCGTCGCCGACAGGGAGGTGACGCTGAGCCATGAGACCGCGTCGAAAGTGTGGGCGGTGATTGCAGGGCGCGTGTAAGCGCCGGATCAGGGCAAGGTAAGCGCTCGAGCTAGACCGGTTGTGGCGAGGCGCAGAACGCGCAGCGTCGGGCGTCCTTCGGGATCTCGCTCAGGCACTCCGGGCACTTCTTCGTCGTCGGATCCGCCGGCGGCTCCTTGCGTGAGCGCTCGACCATCGCCTGGTAAGGCATCACGACAAAGAAATAGATGACCGCGGCGATGATCACGAAGGCGATCACCGCGTTGATGAAGTCGCCGTAGAGGAACCTGCTGTGGTTGATGGTGAAGTAGAGGCTCGAGAAGTCAGGCTTTCCTCCCAGGGCGGCGATCAGCGGCGTGACCAGGTCCTTGACGAACGCGGCGATGACGACTCCGAACGCCACGGCTATGACCACGGCGATCGCCAGGTCCACGACGTTGCCCCGCAGCACAAACGTTTTGAACCCTTTCATGGTTCTTCTCCTCTACGACACCGACAGCACGACTTTGCCGAATTGCTCGGCCGCGTCGAGTCGCGCGAGAGCGGCCTGCACATCGGATAACGGATACCTCTCGTCGACCACTGGATCGAGTCCGTGGTCGATCGCCTCGAGCACCGCTTTGAACTCTCCGACGTTGCCCATCGTCGAGCCGAGGAGATCCATCTGACCCCAGAACAGGCGCGGCATCATGATCTCCGCCTTCACCCCGGAGGTCGAACCACAGGTCACGATCCGGCCGCCCATCGCCACCGACCTCATGGACTCCGGGAGCGTGGCCGGCCCGACATGCTCGAAGACGACATCGACTCCTCCGCCGCTCGCCTCGCGCACCGGCCTGCTGAAGTCGCTCGACTCGAAGACCGCCTCCGCGCCGATCTCGAGCGCCTTCTGCCGTTTGTCTTCCGAGCGGCTCGTCGCAAAAACGCGCGCGCCCAGGTGCCTGGCGATCCTGATGGCGGCCACCGCGACGCCGGCGCTGGCCCCGACCACCAGCACCTTCTCGCCTGCCCGCAGGCGAGCGCGGGTGGTGAGCATCCGCCACGCGGTCAGGAAGGTCAGCGGAAACGCCGCGGCCTCGGCCCACGACAGCGCCTTCGGCTTGCGGAAGACGTTGCGCGCGTCGACGTGGAGCAGCTCGCATGCTGTGCCGTCTGAGTGCTCGCCGATCACACCGAAGCGCGGGCAGCGCACGTTCTCGCCCGCCAGGCACCACTCGCACTCCCAGTCGCACACGACCGGGTAGACGACGACTTCGTCGCCCGGCCGCCACTCCGGGGAGGTCGAGGCCGCCACGACGCCGGCCCCGTCGGCGGCGATGACTCGCGGAGGCTTCACGTCGCGCTGCAGGCCGTGGGCCATGAACAGGTCGAGGTGGTTGATCGACGCAGCCCGGATGGCGATCGCCACCGCCCCTTCGGCCGGCTCGGTGCGAGGCCGCTCCCTCACCCGGACCCCGGCCGGGCCGATCGGTTCCTCGTACACTGCGGCCCTTCCCTGGCTCAAAACGGCGATTTGCGTCCCAGTCGAGGGGGTCATTTGCGAAACTTAACCAAAAGCGGGGCTGGTCGTATGGGCCGCAACCTTACCGTCAAGATCCTCGTTTCTATGGCCATGCGGGTGGTTGTGCTGTTTCTCGCCCTCGGTGCTCTTCTTTTGTCTGCGCTGCCTGCGCAGGCAAACAACGCGCTGCCGCCCGGACACGATCCGGTCAAGTATTCGCGCTGGGCGTATCCCAGCCAGGTCTCTTACGGGCCGATCGAGGATGGGCAGGGGAGCACGGGCATCGCGCCATCGTCCGGCGCGTTTCTGACCCTTCCGTTCATGGGCCCCCACTACATCACATCGCTCTTCGACCATTGCTACCCCGACTACGTTCAGCGCAGCCAGCTTTGCCGCTATGACGGAACAGTGGCGTCGGCGAAGGTGGGCGGCCCCGACCCGACATTCGACGCGGGGTTTGCGCAGTCTCCGGGCGGCCACGACTACCTCTACTACAGCGGCCACGACGGTTACGACTATGGCCTCTATTACGAGCCTGTCGCGGCGGCGGCGCCCGGCCGCGTGATGCTCGCCAACTGGCTCGTACCCGGCTGCCACACGTGCCTTTCCGGGCAGACGATCGAGATCGACCACGGCAACGGCCTGCTGACCTTCTACGGCCACCTCTCGCGGATCGACATCAGCAAGGGCCAGTACGTCTCTCGCGGCCAGGTGATCGGGATCTCCGGCATGACCGGCACGGCGACCGGTCCGCACCTTCATTTCGGCGTGTACAAGATGAACTGCAGCGGGTGTCCCGTCGATCCGTACGGATGGGGCGGCTCGTACCCCGATCCCTACTGGAGGGACGTCGGCGACCTGTGGCTCGGCGGCTCGCCGCGCTACGCCGGCATCGCCCTGCCCCACGTGACCATCAGCGCCGTGCCTCGCGACGACAACCCCGCGGTCTTCGACGTCTCGTGGTCGAGCCCCGGCAGCGGCACCCGCTTTTTGGTCTACGCGGTCGGGCCCGACGGCACGCAACGCCTGTGGTCGGGCAGCTCAGGCGATGGCCGGCAGTCCTTCACCGGCAAGCCCGGCGAGTCGTACTGGTTCTGGGCGACGGTGACGACCAGCCTCGGCTGGTGGGATGGCGGCGGATCGGACGTAGTGCGAGTTCCGCACCTGAACCACGGAGTCGCTTCGACCTAATATCAGGCGGTCTTGATCGCCGATGCCCTGCGGGGCAAGACCATCCTGGTCACCGGCAGCACCGGCTTCCTCGGCAAGTCGATCGTCGAGAAGTGCCTGCGCTCGATTCCCGACATCGCGCGCATCAACCTCGCCATCCGGTCGAGCGCGCGCAGGCCAGCCGCGGAGCGTCTCCAGCGCGAGGTGCTTTCCAGCCCGGCCTTCAAGCGGCTGAAGGACGAGCTCGGCGAGGAGGGCTTCGCAAGGCTCGCCCGGGAGAAGCTGGCGGTGGTCGCGATCGACCTCGGTCGCGATGGACTGGGCCTGAGCGACGAGGGCCGCGAGGTTCTGCGCGCGTGCGACGTCGTCATCCACTCCGCGGCGGCGGTCGAGTTCGACAACCCCGCCGACCTCTCGGCCCAGACCAACCTGTTGGGGGCCGCTCGTCTCGTCGAAGCGCTCAAGACGAGCGGGGCTCGACCCCACCTCGTCCACATCTCGACCGCATACGTCGGCGGGATGCTGCGCGGCCAGGTGCGCGAGGAGCCACCGCTCGACCCGGGACTCAACTGGCGCCATGAGGCCGAGGTCCTGACCCGGCTGCGCGCCCCGGTCGAGGAAGAGTCGCGGCGTCCAGAGGTGCTGAACAAGCTGAACCGCGAAGCGCGCTCGCGCATGGGACCCGCGGGCACGCCGGCGGTGGCGCGCGCGACCGAGCGCCTGCGCGAGAAATGGGTCAAGGACCGGCTCATCGAGCGCGGCCGCGTGCACGCCAACACGATGGGCTTCTCGGACATCTACTCCTTCACCAAGGCGATGGCCGAGCATGCCGTGGTCGAGCTGCACGGCGACATCCCGCTGTCGATCGTGCGTCCGTCGATCATCGAGAGCGCGATCGCCGAGCCACACCCCGGCTGGCTCGAGGGCTTTCGGATGGCCGAGCCGCTCATCCTCGCGTTCGGGCGCGGCGTGCTGCAGGACTTCTCGGGCCTGCCCGACTCGCTGCTCGATATCATCCCGGCCGACTTCGTCGTCAACACCGTGCTCGCGGTCGCCGCGAACCCGCCGCCGGACCCCGAGCCGCGTGTCTATCACGCAGCGTCGGGCACGCGGAACCCCTTGCGGCTGCGCCGCATCGTCCAAGAGGCGGATCACTACTTCACCGCGCATCCGCTGCGCGACCGTTACGGCCAGGCGATCGGCACTCCGTCGTGGACGTTTCCCACGCGCACCGAGCTCTCGACGCGCGCCCGCACTGCGCTGCGCTTCGTCGAGGCCGCTCAGTGGGTGGTCGAGCGGCTGCCCCTGGGGGCCGGCGTCGCGGACGTGTCGGACGACCTGAACGCGGAGCGCGACCGGCTCGACCGCGGCCTCAACCTGATCCAGCTGTACGGCGTGTACACCGAGGTGGACTGCATCTTCGACACGCGCCACGTGATGGAGTTGTGGGAGAAGGTGCCCGCGGCGGAGCGCAAGACGTTTCCGTTCGACCCCGCCCAGTACGACTGGACGCACTACTTCCAGGACGTGCACTTTCCAACGGTTGTGCGCATGTCGCGCGCGGAGACGGCGGCGCGCAAGGGCAAGCAGCCGAGCGGCAGCACCTCGCCGAAACCCGAGACGAGCTCGGTGCGGTCGGCGATCGACAGGCGCTCGGGGCGCGCCGACGTGCTCGCGGTGTTCGACGTCGACGGCACGCTGGTCGAGACCAACGTCGTCGAATACTTTTTGTGGATGCGCCTGCGCGCGCAGCCCCTCGAAGACTGGCCCGCGTTCATGGCGGACATGCTTCGCAAGGGGCCGCGCTGGCTGTTCCTGGAGCGCAGGTCGCGCGCGGAGTTTCAGCGGAGCTTCTATCGCGAGTACGACGGCCTCGACCCGGAGGTGATGAAGCGCCTCGGACGTGAGGCGCTCGACGCGGTGACGCTGCGCCGCATCTATCCGGAGGGCATGCGCCGGATCCGCGAGCACAAGCGCGCGGGGCATCGCGTCCTGCTGCTCACCGGCGCGCTCGACGTGGTGGTCGAGCCGCTGGCGGAGCTGCTCGAGGTCGAGGTGGACTGCGCGCACCTGCTGCTCAAGGACGGGCGCCTGACCGGCGACCTGCAGTCGCCGCCGCCCGCGGGCGAGGCGCGCTCGGCGCTGCTCGAGGAATACGCGGCACGCAATGGCGTGGTGCTCGCGGAGAGCTTCGCCTACGCCGACTCGCTATCCGACCTGCCCATGCTCGAGCTGGTCGGCACGCCGGTGGCGGTGAACCCGGACGCGCGGCTCTCCCAGGTGGCGGGGCAGCGCGGGTGGCGGATCGAGCGCTGGCGCATGGCGCCAGGCAACTGGCGGCTGCCGATGCCCGATCCTCGCTCACCCGAATACCTGGAGGCGGTCCGACGCTAGCCCTTCAGTACGTCCGCTCGATTCCCGCCTTCGCGGTGGTGAAGGCCGCCGGCGGGCGGCCCGACGTCGCCACGAGCGCGCTGTCGATGCTCAAGCTCGGCGACGTGCCCGAGCCGGCGCTCCCGACGCGCGACTGGGTGCGCGTCATGCCCAGCCTGAGTGGGATCTGCGGATCCGACCTCGCGGCGATCAGCGGCCACGTCTCGCTGTACCTGGACCTGCTCACTTCGTATCCATTCGTGCCCGGGCATGAGGTGGTGGGCTTGCTCGACGACGGGTCGCGCGTTGTGATCGAGCCGGCGCTGGGCTGCCTGGTGCGAGGCGTCGATCCGCCCTGCCCTCGCTGCGCGGAGGGCCGGCCGGGCCTCTGCTACAACGTCACCGAGGGTCCGATCGAGGTCGGGCTGCAGACCGGTTACTGCGCCGACACCGGCGGGGGATGGGGGGAGGTGCTCGTGGCGCATCCGAGCCAGGTCCACGCCGTGCCCGACGTCTTGAGCGACGAAGCTGCGGTGCTGATCGAACCGCTCGCCTGCTGCATCCACGCGGCGCTCAGGGGCGGCGCGACGAAGGACGACATCGTGGTCGTGTCGGGCGCCGGGACGATCGGTTTGCTGACGATCGCGGCGGTGCGGCTGTTCACGCCGCCGAAGCGGTTGATCGCCGTCGCCAAGCATCCGACCCAGCGGGACCTCGCGCGCAGTCTCGGAGCGGACCAGGTCGTCGCCCCGGCCGAGGTCTATCAGAAGGTCCGCTTTGCGACCGCGGCGCGGAGGCTGGAGAGCATGAATCGTCCGCTGCTTCTCGGCGGCGCGGACGTCACGTTCGAGTGCGTCGGCCGCGCCGACTCGCTGAATGACGCAGTGCGCTTCACGCGCGAGGGCGGAACCGTGGTCGCGGTCGGGATGCCGGGCGAGGAGAAGGTCGACTGGGCGCCGATCTGGCAGCGCGAGCTGACTGTGATGGGTGCGTATGCGTACGGCAGCGAAACCACGCGCAAGGGACGCAAGACATTCGACCTCGCCCTCGAGGCGGCGCCTGAGCTGCACCTCGAAGAGCTGACCGGACCGCTTTTTGGCCTCGGAGACTACCGCGACGCGATCGCGTACGCGATGAGCGCTGGAAGGCTAGGCGCGGTGAAGGTCGCATTCGACCTGCGAGGATTGCATACTTAGATGCCAAGACCCGGCGCCGTCATAGAAGTCGATCGCAACACGCCGCCGGTGCTTTTTCACTTCGGCGAGGGCATCCGGCTGGAAAAGCTGCCGCTCGGCGCGCGCATCGTGTACCCGCCTGACCCGCTCGAGCCGATCGCGCACCCCGAGCGGGCGATCAGGCGCGCGCTCGCCAGACCGCTCGACGACGACCCGCTCCAGTCACTGCTCCGGCGCGGGATGAAGCTGACGATCGCCTTCGACGACCTCTCGCTGCCGCTGCCGCCGATGGCCGCCCCGGACGTGCGCCAGCTGGTGATGGAGGAGGTCATCGACATGGCCGCGGAGGCGGGCGTCGAGGACCTGCACATCATCGCCGCGCTTGGCCTGCACCGCCGCATGACCGATGACGAGCTGCGCCACATCGTCGGCGACCGGATCTTCACCACGTTCTATCCCGACCGCCTGTACCAGCACGACGGCGAAGACCCGGAGAACAACGTCTACGTCGGCAAGACCGCGAAGGGCGAGGAGGTCACGCTCAACCGGCGCGCGGCCGAGTCAGACCTCGTCATCTATGTGAACCTCACGCTGGTCCCGATGGACGGCGGCCACAAGTCGATGTCCACCGGTCTTGCGTCTTTTCGCAGCATCCGCGTCCACCACAATGCCAAGACACTGCTCGCGTCGCGGTCGTATATGAACCCGCCGGACTCGGCGCTGCATCACTCGTGCATGAGGCAGGGCCAGCTGATCGAAGACACCGTGCGCGTCTTTCACATCGAGACGACCGTGAACAACCACGCGTTCCCGGCGATCGCCAACTTCATGCAGAAGCGCGAGACGGACTGGACCGCGCAGGACCAGGCGATGTTCCTCGCCACCAAGCAGATGACGGACCTCGCGCCGCCCGCGTTCAAGCGCAACGTGTTCCACGCGATGCGCGCTCCGTACGGCATGACCGCGGTGCACGCGGGCCAGGTCGATTCGGTACACGACAAGACGCTCGAGGCGGTGCACAAGCAGATCAACGTGGCGGTCGAGGGTCAGACGGACATCGTCACACTCGGCGTGCCGTACCTCGGGCCCTACAACGTCAACGCGGCGATGAACCCCATCCTCGTCGTGTGCATGGGACTGGGTTACCTCTTCAACTTTTACCGCAACAAACCGGTGCTTCGAAAGGGCGGTGTGCTCATACTCACGCACCCATGTCGCTACGAGTTCGACGCGGTCCAGCACCCCAGCTACATCGACTACTACGACGAGGTGCTGGCGGACACCACCGACCCGATAGCGATCGAGGAGAAGTACGAGGTCCGCTTCGCCGAGGATCCATGGTTCAGGCAGCTCTACCGCAAGTCACATGCGTACCACGGCATCCACCCTCACTACGCGTGGATCTGGGCCGCCCACGCCATGGAGCACGCGGGAGACATCATCTTCGTCGGCGCGGACCGCGACGTGGTGCATCGCCTGGGCTTCAAGTGCGCCACCACGCTGGAAGACGCTTTCGAGATGGCCGAGCAGACCGTTGGCCGCTATCCGAGCATCACGCATCTTCGGATGCCACCAATCATGCTGGCAGACGTTGAGTAAGTAGGAATGCTGCGCGTCGTCCTGGCCCTGGCGGTCCTCCTGGCAGCGGTGGGTTGCCAGGCGCCCGGTGGCGGCGCGCAGCTGAAACCGCCCCTCACCCCCCAGATGGTCGCGCTCCAGCAGGGCGACGTGGCGGGCATGCAGAGATGCGCCGGCAGCGGCGATGTGGTGGCGCAGCTCGCCGACGAGAAGGCCAACAACCCGGAGGAGTACCAGGTGAACCTGACCGAGTGGACGCAGTGGAGGCGGCAAGGCGCGACTGACGCTTACGTGGCGATTCTCGGCCGCACCTACGCCGACTGCGCGACGTTGTCGGGCGCCGGCACCGGCACCCCTCCGGGCGAGCTGATCGTCGGTCTCGTGGTCAAGTTCAAGGACGAAGCGATCGCGGCGCGAAACTTCAGGAGCGGGTCGACGCTTTTCGGATTCGGCCCCAAAGACATCGCGTTCATCAGGCTGGCGGGCGGCAAGATCACTACCGGCACTGACACCGGCCTCGGGCCCGACTCGTCGGTAGGCAGCGGCACAGTGGTGGGTGCGCGATACTACTTCGCCCTGTGGCAGAACAAGAGCTTCGAGTCGGACCTGCTGGCGTACAACGTTGCATCGGCTGACGCGGATATGGCGGTGAAGAGCATGAACCAGAGGATTCATTAGGTGGTGCTCAGGGGACTTGTCGTCGCTGCGTCCGCGGCCGTGCTGGCTGCATGTGGCGGTGGCGGCTCCGGACCAAGCTTGCCCGGCACGTCGGGCCCGCCGTCGGCCCAGAGCGTCGCGACCGGTTCCTCCGACTTCTCCGGGTTGCAGAAGTGCCCGGAGAGTGGTTCCTACGACAGCTACCTGAAAGCGGAGCAGACCGCCGACCCCACCCAGTACCAGACCGACAAGACGAGCTGGGATGACCTCAAGAAGTCAGGTGCGGACGACAGCTACATCGTGGTCTATGGAGAGACCACGTCCGACTGCGGCCAGTTCGCGGCGGGGACGCCGAGCGGCAAGGTTGCGTACGTTTACGTCATCCGGTTCAAGGATTCCGCGTCAGCATCCGCGAGCTACAAGGTCACCTCGAAGGACTTCCACCTCAGCGATTCCGACGTCGCGAACCTGAAGGCGGCAGGCGCCACTGTAGCCAGCGGCGACGCGACGGGGCTCGGCTCCAACTCGCTTGTGCTGTCGATCGACATCCAGGGTATTTCGGTTTACGTCGGCTTCTGGCAGAACAAGCAGTTCGACGTGGCCGAGGTCGCTTTCAACGACCCCAACGATGCCGCCGCGGCCAGCAAGAAGATCAACGACCGGATCAAGTAGTTGGCCTGGTACTCGGCACGCCCGCTGACCCGACTCGCCGCGATGACCGGCGGTCTTGTCCGCGACGTTTCGCGGGTGCGCCGTGGCTGGCACTGGGACACACCGCGGCCCCACACCTGGCCGGAGCAAGGCGCCGTCGTGCCGCCGCCGCCGGGCGACCTGGGCTGGGCGCGTGTCGAGCCTGTGCGCTCGATCCGCTACCTGATCCAGCGAGTCCTCCTGCTGCCTTTCACCGAGGCGATGGTGCACCCGAAGGTCGAGGGTCGGGAGTGGGTGCGCGAGCTCGAGCGCCCGGTGATCTTCGCCGCCAACCATTCGAGCCACGCTGACACCTCCCTTATCCTCCACTCGCTGACCGACACCGCACGCGATCGCACGGTCGTCGCCGCGGCGGCCGATTACTGGTTCAAGCACCCGATCCTCGGCAACATCGTGAGCCTGTTCCTCAACACGTTCCCGTTCTCGCGCACAGGTGGGGCGCAGGCCCAGCTGCACAGCTCGAGCCAGCTCTTGAAGTCGGGGTGGAACCTCGTGCTCTTTCCCGAGGGGAGCCGCTCGCCGGACGGTCGGATCCAGGAGTTCAAGCCCGGGGTGGGCCACCTCGCGAAGGAGACCGGCACGCCGGTGGTGCCGATGCACATCCAGGGAGCGTTCCAGGTCATGCCGCGTGGCCAGAGGCTGCCGGTGCCGGGACCGATCCGCGTCAGGATCGGTAAGCCGATGACGCCGCAGCGCGCGGAGGGATCGCGCGAGTTCACCGCCAGGGTCGAGAGGGCTGTGCGCACGCTTGCCTCGTCGGGCAAGCAGCCCGAGGTCCAGGGGGACTGGGTGGAGCGGTGGCGTGCGTCCAAGCCGCGCGAGCTTCGCTACGAAAACGGAGATTAGCCGGCGGCCTGGATCCTGAACGCCGGGTGGTCCGGCGCGATTCGCCTGAGCTCATCGTCTGACGAGTCGGCGCTGACGCCGCCGAAGAACATCCCGGTTTCGAACTTCCACCGCTTGAGATACTCGCGCAGGATCGGGACCTTCTCGTCGTCAGGGATCTCCACGACCTTGATGGGTTGCGCCTTGGCGCCCAGGACGAGCTCGCCGCCGCCGGCGATGCGGATGTTGCGCACCCACTGAGTGTGGCCTCGCGGCGCGACGAGGTACTGCGTGTTCGCAATCGTCAAGAGGTTGACCGGGGAGCTTCGCCACTCGCCGGACTTGCGACCTCGAACGCGCAGCACGCGCGAACCCCACACGCTGATGCCGAGTCGCGTGGCAAGAGCGACGGCCTGATTGAAGACGTGCTTGGTGAACCAGTCGGGCCGCTGGTAGTGCTCCATGAGCCCTTACGATACGGACGGTTTGACGTACTCGATCGTGGCGCGGGACATCAAGACGGGCGAGCTCGGCGTGGCGGTGCAGTCGCACTACTTCCAGGTCGGACCCGTGGTGCCGTGGGCCATCGCGGGCGTCGGCGCGGTGGCCACGCAGTCGATGGTGAACGTGAGCTTCGGTCCGCTCGGGCTCGAGCACATGAGGGCCGGCGACACGGCAACCCAGGCACTGCAAGCGCTCCTCGCGGGTGACACGCAGCCGGAGTCACGCCAGGTCGCGCTGGTCGACACTTCGGGCAACGTGGCCGTCCACACTGGCGCCAGGTGCATCCCAGCCGCGGGCCATCGTACGGGCGAGGGGTTCAGCTGCCAGGCCAACCTGATGGAGAAGGACACGGTGTGGGACGCGATGCACGAGGCGTACACGACGACCAACGCGCCGCTGGCCGAGCGCATGATGGCCGCGCTCGAGGCTGCCGAGGCGGAGGGTGGCGACATCCGGGGCAAGCAGTCGGCGGCGATGCTCGTCGTGACCGGCAAGCCGACCGGGCGGTCGTGGGAAGACCGGATCATCGAGCTGCGTGTCGAAGACGCGCCTGATCCGCTGGCCGAGCTGCGCCGGCTGCTCCGCGTCAAACGCGCCTACATGACGGCCAATGAGGCAGACCGTTTCGAGGAGCAGAAGGACATGGCCGGCGCGACGGCGAAGATGCGGGAGGCCATCGCGCTGGCGCCCGAGATGGTGGAGCTCCAGTTCTGGTCCGGGCTCTCGATCGCGCAGGCGGGTCAGCTCGACGAAGGATGCGCCCTGATCGCGGTGGCGGTCGCGAAGGACAACCGCTGGATCGAGACGATCCATCGCCTGGTCGCGGTCGACCGCCTGCCCGCCGACCTCGCTTCCGAGATCGAGGCGCGACTCACGGCGTTTTCGCGTCGCCCTTAGACTTCACGCGTCTTGGGCAAGAACAAAGGCCGGCGAGCGCCGCGGCGTCCCGAAAAGGCGCGCAAGCCGGAACGCGATGACGGCGATCAGAAGGAGCCGGCGGTCGTGATGGACGCGGTCGTCTCCCAGGCCCTGCCGAACGCGATGTTCGAGGTCGAGGTCGAAGGCGGCCACAAGTTGATCGCGTATGCGGCCGGTCGCATGCGGCGCTACTTCATCCGGATCACGCCCGGCGACCGCATCCGCGTCGAGCTTTCGCCGTACGACCTCACGCGCGGCCGGATCGTCTACCGCTACCGCGATTGATGCCGCCGCTCCTCGAGTCGCTCGAGGCGGCCCGCATCTTCGACCTGGAGCAGCTCCGCTACGCGGGCGCACCATCGCACCCAGCGCACATGCCCGGGTTCAACTACTTCCTGCACCGGCACCACGCGCGCGGAGCGCCCGAGGCTCGCACCGGCGCGTCTGGAATCGTGGTCATGCCCGAACACTCGGGCACGCATATCGACGCGCTCGCGCACCAGGCGGAGAACCTGACCCTCCACGGCGGAATCCACGTCGACGAGGGCGTGCAGACGTCGGTCGGTTTCAAGAAGCTGGGTGTCGAGACGATGGCGCCGCTCGTAGGACGTGGAGTGCTCCTCGACGTCGCCGGCGGCGGGCGGCTGGACCCGGAGTACGCGATCACGCCCGCCGACCTCGAGAAGGCGGCTGAGCAGGCGAACGTCCAGGTGCTCGCCGGCGACGTCGTGCTTGTCCGCACCGGTTACGGCGCCCTGTGGACGAAGCCGGACGAGTACTTGCGCGCTGCCGGGGCCGGCGGCGCCGCCTCGCGCTGGCTGGCCGAGCGCGAGGTCAAGGCGGTCGGCGCGGACAACATGGCGTTCGACGTCATGAGCAATTCGCCCGATCCGGAGCTCAACGTCACCCTGCCCGGCCACGTCCTCCTGCTCGTCAGGGCCGGCATCCCGATCATCGAGAACCTGAACCTGGAGGAGCTCGCTTCCGCCGTGGTGCACGAGTTCGTGTTCGTCTGCCTGCCGCTCAAGATGCGCGGGGCCACCGGGTCCCCGGTCCGGCCGATCGCCATCGCGTAGCCCTCCCGCCCCCTCAGGCGTTCAAATCGACGTGGGAGGCGTGAAGCTCTTCGCGCTGCTTGTCGTCGCGGTGTCGTCCCTTACGGCGCCGCCGCCACGCACGGAGCGCGTGCTCGACGTCGCCTGGCAGCACCAGGCGCACAACCTCACCTGCGAGGCGGCGGCTCTTCGAATGGCGCTGTCGTACTACGGCATCACGGTCGATGAGCTGACCCTGATCTCGTACATGTCACGGGACCCGCGCCCGGCGAAGTTCGACACCCAGGGCCGTCTTGTGGCGTGGGGCGACCCGGCGCAGGGGTTCGTCGGCGACCCCGACGGCCGTATCGAGCGGTACACGGGCTATGGGGTCTACTACCAGCCGGTTTCACTGGCGGCGCTGGGCGCCGGGGCCGACGTCCTCCGGGCCGGCTCAGGCCTTTACGGGTCGCCCGTGCCGCCGGCCGATGTCTATGGGGCGGTGCTCGACGGCCACCCTGTCGTGGCGTGGATCAGCAACACGTATCACCGGGTGGGGCTTGCCCACTACGTCGCCTATGACGGCGCTGAGGTGGGCTACACGCTGACCGAGCATGCGGTGACCGTGATCGGCGTTCGGCAGGACGCGGTGCTGATCGACGATCCGTGGTTCGGCCGCGGCTGGCACCCGAAGGCGCAGTTCGAGTCGGCTTACGGCACCTTCGAAGACATGGCGGTGGTGGTCGGGAGCTAGCGCCTACCCACCGTCTGGAAGCAATCGAGGCAGAATACGGGCCGCGCCCCGGTCGGCACGAACGGCACCTGGGTCTGCTTGCCGCAGTTCGAGCAGATCACGTCATGCATGACCCTGGCCCGGCCGTTGCCGTCGGCCTGGCGTCTCGCCGCCCGGCATTCGGGGCAGCGCCGGGGCTCGTTCTGCAGCCCACGCGACTGGTAAAACTCCTGCTCGCCGGCCGTGAAGAGAAACTCCCGCCCGCAGTCCCGACACGTCAATGTCCGATCCACGAAACTCACCGTCTGGCCTCCCCTTGTTCTTCCCGCCGAGGCCCGGACGATGACGGCCGGACTGCCCTCCAGCGTGCGGCGGCGATTGTAACGCGGTTGGCTCCAGTTTGGAGGCGGGTTGTTGCGCCGCCTCCAGGCTGTTGCGTTCTAGGCGCTGACCGGCTCGGCCGCCCGCTCGTCGCGCTCGGCCTCCTCGACCGGCGGCGCGTTGAATCCCGTGCCCGCCCGAGTCCCTGTGAGGGGCACCTCGCGCATGAACACAGTCGAGATCAGGGCCAGGATGAGCACCGCGCCCGCGAACAGGTAGATGTCGTGCAGGGTGTCCGAGAGCGCGAACCGAATCGCGCTGACGAAGGCAGGCGGCAGCTTGGCGAGCGTCGTCGGGTCCAGGATCGCGTTCCCGTTCCCCCTGGGGAAGCTGTTCAGCACCGCGGGCGGGATGTGCAGCGCGGCGACATGGGTCGCGATGTAGCCCGGGAGCCGGTTGGCGAGCACGGCGCCGAGGATGGCGCTCCCTACAGTTCCGCCCAGGTTGCGCCAGAACTGGATCTGGCTCGAGGCCACGCCAAGGTACTCGCGCGGCAAGGCGGTCTGAACCGCGGTGAGGTACAGCGGAAAGGTGATGCCCAGCCCGAGGCCGACCACGATCAGGTCCGCCACGACGTGCCACGACGGGACCGACGGCGTGATCTGGGACAGGAGCCACATGCCGAAGATCATCACGGCCACGCCGAGCGTGCCGAGGAAGCGGTAGTACTTGATCCTCTGCATCACGAAGCCGGTCACTGTGCTCGCGCTGAGGAGTCCGAACATCATCGGCGTGATCAAGGCGCCCGAGTTGGTGGCGCTGATCCCCAGCACGCCCTGGAACACCAGCGGCGTGAATAGGATCGAGCCGAACATGCCGAAGGCGGTGAGGAAGCCGACGATCATGCTGACGCTGAACGTCGGGTTCTTGAACAGGTGCAGGGGCACGATGGGCTGCGCGACTCGCGACTCGACGAAGATGAACGTGGCCAGCATCACGGCGGCCAGCGCGAGCAGGCCCACGACCTCAGGCGAGGTCCATGCGTGGTCTCGAGTGATGGAGAGCGCGATGAGAAGCGGGACGATCCCGGCCGCCATCGTCAACGCGCCCCAGAAGTCGATGGCTCGCCAGGATGCCTTCGAGCGGACGTAGGGGAGACCCGCCGCCACGACGGCCACCGCGATCAGGCCGACCGGGATGTTCACCTCGAAGACCCACCGCCAGCTGAAGTGGTCGGTGATGAAGCCGCCGGTGGTCGGACCGATGATCGAGCTGAGGCCGAAGACAGCGCCGAACAGGCCCGCGGTGCGGCCACGCTGGCTGGGCGGGAACAGGTCGCCGATGACCGTGAACACGGTGGCGAACAGGACCCCGCCGAAGATGCCCTGCACTCCGCGAGCCACGATCAGCTGGGTCATGTCCTGGGACAGACCACACAACGCCGACGCGGCGACGAAGCCGATCATGCCGGCCAAGAGGAACGGCTTGCGGCCGAACAGGTCGCCGAGCTTCCCGGCGATGGGGGTCATGGTGGTCGAGGTCACGAGGTAGGCGGTCGTCACCCAGGCGAGCCGGTCGAGGCCGTTGAGGTCGGCCACGATGCGCGGGATGGCCGTGCCGACGATCGTCTGGTCGAGCGCCGCGAGCAGCAGAGCGAGCATCGTTCCCGCCGTCGCCAGGATGACCCTCCGCCGTGAAAGTCCTGTCGTGATCATTTCCCCAGCTCCTTCCTGGCGTTCTCCACCAGCAGCAGGCACAGGTGTCGCATCTGCGCCAGCTCTTCCTTGGTCATTCCGGCCACCAGGTCGATCTGGTGCACGAATCCTTCCTTCCAAACGCCTTCGATCCGTTCCCGGCCGGCCGGGGTCAACCTGGCGCGGACCGAGCGGCGGTCCTCGGCGTCGGGCACCCGCTCGACGAGTCCGTCGCGCTCGAGGTGGTCGACGAGTCCGGTGATGTTGCGCGGCGTCATGGCCAGGTCGTCCGCCAGCTCGCCGAGCGGCTGGTCGCCACACCGAAGCAGGCGGAACAGCACCCCCATCCGACCCTCGCTGAGCCCGTGCTTGGCTCCCCACCGCTCCTGGAGCAGATGGAGGGTCTTGCCCGCGAAGCGAAGCGCCGCCAGCGCCTCGACCGCGGTAATGTCGCCGCCGGATGGAGCAAAAAGATCGCGAAACCGCTTCATATAGAGACGGCCGTCCTCGTCGCGCTCGATCTCTGGGCCGAGCTTCGAGAGGTCCTTCAATTCATCTGTATTCATATTGGAATCCTGCATTATGAATGAGTACAGGAGTTCGCTGCAGGTTATTCTCCCGCTCTGGTGATCGTCGACGCCCACCTGGACATCAGCTGGAACGCCATCTCGGCGGGACGTGGCTTCCTGAGCCCGCCCGCGCCGCACTACCTGGTCAGCCGGCCCTCGCTCGTGTCAGCGGAGGTAGGGCTCATCTTCGCCACCCTCTACACCGCCCCGGCCCGCGCCAACCGGTCGATGCGGACGCGGTTCGTCTACGAGAACGCTCACGAGGCGAACCTCATGGCCACGGCCGAGGTCAACTACTACCGCTCCTGCGATCTCCAGCTGATCGGCAGCCGGGACGAGCTTGCCGCTTACGCCCGCGGTTGGAGGAAAGGCCGCCTCGCGGCGGTGCTCCTGATGGAAGGCGCCGACCCTATCGAGACGCCGGCCCAGCTCGGCGCCTGGACCGACCGCGGAGTGCGGATCATCGGGCCCGCCTGGGGAGCTACCCGCTACAGCGGCGGCACCGGTGCTCCTGGCGGCCTGACCGAGCTGGGGCGGCAGCTCCTCATGGCGATGCGCCGCAAGCGCGTCATCCTCGACCTGAGCCATATGGCCGACCAGGCCGTGGCCGACGCGTTCGAGATGTGGCGCGGCCCGATCATGGCCTCGCACAGCAACGCCCGCGCCATCGTCCCCGGCGACCGCCAGCTCACCGACGGGTCGGTGGCAGAGATCGCGCGTCGCGGCGGGGTCGTCGGTGTCAGCTTTTACGCCCGACATCTCAGGCCGTCTGGCCGCGCGACGCTCGAGGACGTGGTGAAGCACATCGTCCACCACGCCCGGGCGGCGGGCGGACCGGAGCACGTCGGGCTTGGCACCGACCTCGACGGCGGGTTCGACGCGCGCCACGCGCCCATCGACAGCCTGGCGAAGCTGAAGGAGCTACCGGCGCGCCTGCGCCTGCACTTCAACAAGACCCAGGTCGAAGGCATCATGGGCGGCAACTGGCTCGCGTTCCTGGACAGGTCTTTACCTCCCCGCTAGCCGGGGAGGTCGGCCGCGCAGCGGCCGGGTGGGGAGTACCGAACCCCTAGATCGCCGCCGCCACCTGCTTGGTGGCCATGAACGCGAAGCCCATCCCATGCCCCGTGAACCCGGCGCAGATGTAGACGTTGGGCATCCCTTCGACCGGCCCCGCCAGCGGCAGGCCCGTCTCGGTGAACCCCATCGTCCCCGCCCACCGGTGCGTGATCTCGCTCTTCACACCGAGCTCGCGGACCGCGCGGTCGAGGTGCTCCTGGATCTCGGCCGTGGGCTGGTCGTCGTAGGTCTTCTCGGTCTCGAGTGAGGTGTCGCGCCATCCGCCCACCAGCACCTCGCCGGTTCGCAGCTGCCGCCAGTACCGATAGCCGAAGTTGGAGTAGACGGGCAGGTCGGTGATCGAAGAGGACTCCGCCGCGGTAGCGATCATCTGGGCCCGCATCGGCTCGATCTTGATCGACGGGATCATCTGCGGCGAGTACGCGTTCGTCGCCAGGATCACGATGCCTGCCTCGCACACGTCTTCGCCCGCGATCACTGTCACGCCGTGCCGCAGCGACTCGAGGCGGGTGACGTTCACGCCCTCGCGGATGACGCCCGGCCGCGCCTGGCGCGCAAGCGCCGCCACCATCGCCGAAGGGTCGATCTCGCCGTCGCGAGGGTTGACCAGCCGCTCGCCGTCCCATGTCGCCGAGAAGCCGTCTGACACCAGGAGCTCCTCCGATTCGATCAGCAGAGCGCGCTCCTCGTCGCTCGCCGGCAGGATTGCCGTGCCCAGGCGTCGATGCCCCACGTCCTGGCCCCGGGCGGCTTCGATCATCCGGTCGTGGTTCTCGTTGGTGATCTCCCACACCTCACGCGCCTTCTGCCGGCCGTAGGTCCGCACCGCCTCGGCGTAGTTGGAAGCCACTCCGGCAAGCAGAAATCCGGCATTCCGCCCGCTCGCGCCCCACGCGAGGTGATGCCGCTCAACCAGCACCGCATCGATCCGCCGTTGCGCCAGGTGCCACAGCAGGCTCGTCCCCGCGATCCCGCCGCCGATCACGAGCACATCGGCCTTCTCGGGCAGCCGGCCCGGGTACTTCTCGGGAGGCGGGGCCCAAAACGGCGCTGTCATGAGTCCCAATAGAATCAGAACCGCACGTGGAGTTTGAGAGCTACGACGTCCTGGTCGTTGGCGGGGGCCTCGCCGGCATCAGGGCAGCCATAGCTGCGGTCGAGGCCAATCCCAGGGTCAAGGTCGGGATGGTGTCCAAGGTCTACCCGATGCGCAGCCACACCGTTTCCGCCGAGGGCGGAGCCGCCGCCGTGATGACTCCAGAGGACTCATACGAGACGCACGCCTTCGACACGATCAAGGGCTCGGACTACCTGGCCGACCAGGACGTGGTCGAGGCCTTCGTGCGCGAAGCGCCCATCGAGATCACCCAGATGGAGCACTGGGGATGCCCCTGGAGCCGCAACCCCGACGGGACCATCGCGGTGCGTCCGTTCGGTGGCATGACCACGTGGCGCACAGTCTTCGCCGCGGACAAATCCGGCTTCCACATGCTGCACACGGTCTTCCAGACCTCGCTCAAGTACCCGCAGATCACGCGCCACGACGAGGCGTTTGTGACCAAGCTGCTGATCGAAGACAGCCGCTGCGTCGGCGTGGTCGCGCTCGACATCCGCACCGGCCGCTTCGACGCCATCACGGCGAAGTCTGTGATCCTCGCCACCGGTGGCCTCGGCCGCGTGTACGCCTTCACGACCAACGGCAACATCTGCACCGGCGACGGAATGGCGCTCGCCTACCGCGCGGGCGTCGGCCTGAAGGACATGGAGATGGTCCAGTTCCACCCGACCGGGCTGCCGTTCACGGGCATCCTGATCACCGAGGCCGTCCGCGGCGAGGGCGGCTACCTCCTGAACAACGAGGGCGAGCGCTTCCTCAAGCGTTACGTGCCGAACAAGATGGAGCTCGGCCCCCGCGACATCATCTCGCGGGCGATGATCACCGAGTTCGACGAGGGCCGCGGCTTCGAAGGGCCGCACGGCAAGTACATGCACCTCGACGTGCGGCACCTCGGCGAGGAGGTCATCGACCGCAAGCTCCCCTTCATGCGGGAGCTGGGCCGCGAGTTCGTCGGCATCGACATCGTCAAGGACCCCATCCCGGTACGCCCGGTGCAGCACTACATGATGGGCGGCGTGGACGCGGACATATCCGGCGCGACGCCGATCCTCGGCCTGTACGCGGCGGGGGAGTGCGCGAACGTCGGGCTGAACGGCGGCAATCGCCTGGGCTCCAACTCTCTGCCCGAATGCCTTGTCTTCGGTGCGGCCGCGGGTCGAGCCGCCGCGCACTACGCGAGCAGCGCCAGGCCCGTGACCACAAACCCGGTCGATGCGATGCTCTGGGACGAGGCGCACCGCGTCGAAGCCGCTTACCTGGAGAAGAAAGGCGGCACCGAGCGCATTGCCGACATTCGCGAGGAGATGCAGAAGGACATGGACGCCGGCGCCGGAGTCTTCCGGACGCGGGATGGCATGTCCAGGCTGGCGCGCAACCTCGGCGGCCTGCGCGAGCGCTTCGAGAAGGTGAAGATCGAGGACTCGAGCCGCACTTTCAACACCGAGATACTCGCGGCGATGGAGCTGGACTTCATGCTCGAGGTCTCGACGACGATCGTTTTCTCGGCGTTGGCTCGAGAGGAGTCCCGCGGTGCGCACGCGCGGCGAGATTTCCCGGAGCGTGACGACGCGAAGTTTCTCAAGCACACGCTTGCGTTCCACACCAACGCGCTAGCTCCGCGACTCGAATATCGCGATGTGACCATCACCAACTTCAAGCCGCAGGCAAGGACGTACTGAATGCCCGACAAGAGGATCACCATCAACGCGACGCGCTACGACCCCGAGCACGACGAGCAACCGCGGCTGCAGTCGTACGAGATCCCGTTCTACGACGAGAGCATGGTGGTGCTCGACGCGCTCAACTACATCAAGTCGCACGTCGACGGCAGCCTGAGCTACCGCTGGTCGTGCCGCATGGGCATCTGCGGCAGCTGCGGGATGATGGTGAACGGGACGCCGAAGCTGACGTGCAACGCGTTCCTGCGCGACTACTGGCCGCGGCCGGTCATGGTTCAGCCGCTCAACAACTTTCCGATCATCCGCGACCTGGTCATCGACATGGACGACTTCATGCACAAGCTGAAGTCGATCAAGCCGTGGATCATCCGCAAGCAGGAGATGCCGCTGGGCGCGGGCGAGCACCGTCAGACCAACGAGCAGATCGACGACTTCCGGCAGTTCAGCGAGTGCATCAACTGCATGCTCTGTTACGCGGCGTGCCCCGTCTACGGTCTCAACAACGAATTTCTCGGCCCCGCCGCAACTGCTCTCGCGCGGCGCTACAACCTCGACTCGCGCGACCAGGGCGTGAAGCAGCGCCTCCCGGTCCTCGCCGACAGCGAAGGGGTCTGGGAGTGCAGCTTCGTCGGCGAGTGCTCGGTCGTCTGCCCGAAGGGCGTCGACCCCGCAAAGGCGATCCAGCAGACCAAGCTCGACACGACCATGCGATTCGTCCTTCCATACGGCACCCGCGAGTGAGCGCGACGGAAGCGCAATCGGCTCCGCGCGTGTACCCGTGGCGCATGCCCGTCAACTGGTGGACGCGCTCGCGCCACTACTTCTGGTACATCGTCCGCGAGTTCACCGCGGTGCCGCTGGCCTTGTGGCTCCTGTGGCTGCTGGTCGAGATCAGGCGCGCGGGCGACGGACCGGCCCACTACGCACCGCACAGCTCGCTTGCGTTCGTCGTCTTCAGCGTCATCGTCCTGCTGTTCTCGCTGTATCACAGCTTCACGTTCCTGAGCCTCGCGGGCTCGATCCTGCACTTCAAGCTCATGGACCGCCCGGTCTCGTCCAACCTGATCGTCCTGTCCCAGTTCGCCATGTGGGCCGTCGCGTCGGGCGTGATCGGATTCTTCCTCGTGTGGTTAGGGCGATGAGTGAGTCAATTCACCTCCCCGCTAGCCGGGGAGGTCGGCCCGAAGGGCCGGGTGGGGATGACCGAGTCCCCAAAACGGCGTTCAGTCATCTGGTCTTCTGGTTCCTCTTCGCCCAGGGCGGGATAGTCGCCGCGATCCTGATCCCGGTGCACGTCCTGGTCCAGGGCATCCTGGGCCCGCTCGGCATCGTGCCGGTGGTCGATCGCCACTACGACACGTGGGCCCGCGCCCTCGGCAACCCGATCGTCAAGCTCTACCTGCTGGTCCTCATCGCGGCGCCGTTCTACCACTTCGCGCATCGCATCCGATACCTGCTGGTCGATCTCGGTCTGAAGGCGGCGAAGAGCGTGCCCGCCCAGGTCGTCTTCTACGGCGGGGCGGTCCTGGTCACCCTCGTCACGATCTGGGTCCTCCTGACGACCGTCCCGATCGGCAGCTGAGCCGATGTACACGGTCGAGGCGATCCCGGCGCCGGAGCTGGGCAACGCGAGCTTTGTCGTCGCCGACACCGACCGCGGCGTTGGCCTCGTCATCGACCCGCTGCGCGACATCGAGCGCTACCTGCATCTCGCGTCCGACCTGCACATCAAGCTGACGCACGCGCTCGACACGCACCTGCACAACGACTTCGTGTCAGGACGGCGCGAGCTCGAGGCCGAATCGGGCACGGACATCGGTGAGCTCGCGCCGGGTTCTGACCTGGAGCTCGGCGACATCACCATGAAGGCGATCCACACTCCCGGCCACACGCCGGACCACAAGTCGTACGTCCTCAGCGAGGGCGGACGGCAGCGGGCACTCTTCTCGGGCGGCGCCGTGATGCTCGGCTCGATCGCCCGCACCGACCTCTTCGGTCCGCACCTCGCGGTGCACCTCGCGTTGGAGGCGCTGACCACGCTGCAGGTCCGCCTGCGCGGGCTGCCCGACCACATTCGCGTGTTTCCGACGCATGGCGGCGGATCCTTCTGCGGTATCGGCGGACGCAGCGGGCATGAGACGACCCTCGGTCACGAGCGGAAGACCAATCCCTTCTTTCAGACGACGGAAGTGATGCCGTTCCTGGCCAGGGCGTTGACCCAATCCCGCTACCCGACCTACTACCGCGACATGTCGGCCATCAACAGGGGAGGAGCTCCGCTCATCGGTCCCACGCTTCCGGCGCTGACGCCTCTCACGCCTGACGAATTGGCGCAGATGATGGACAGCGGCGCCGCGGTGATCGACGTCCGGCTGGGCCGCGACTACGATGCCGGCCACATCCCGGGCAGCTTCCAGGTCGGCATCGACGGCCCGGTGAGCGCGTGGGTGGGCTGGCTGGTTTCGCGTGGCCGCCCGCTCATCCTGGCCGGCGCGAGCCACGAGCAGCACGTCAGGGCGCAGCGCCAGCTGCTCCGAATCGGCTACGACACCATCGCGGGTGAGCTGGACGGCGGGATGGACGCGTGGCGCTCGAGTGGCCGCGAGCTGTCGACCTTCGAGACAGTTGACGTCGAGGACATGGCGCAGTGGGTGCTGAGCGCGGAGCCGATGACCTTGGTCGACGCCCGCGACGAGCACGAGTGGGCGGCGGGCCACGTGCCGGGCGCAGTGCACATGTACGTGCCTGATGTGCCGCATCGCGCAAGCGAGATCCCGCACGACGCGCCGGTTGCCGTCCACTGCGCATCTGGCTATCGCGCGGGCATCGCCGCAAGCCTGCTCGAGCAGGCGGGCCACAAGCGGATCATCCACGTCAACGGCGAGTACTCGGACTGGGACCGCCTCCACCTGGCCGAAAGCAAGGTTTAGAGTTTTCTTCGATAACGCCGCCAGGTCTGTGGGGTAGGAGGTCGCCGATGGCTGGGTTGGGGAAGCGGTTGTTTGTCGCCCTCGTGATGTCCGCGCTCGGGCTCTGTTTGGTCCCGATCTCGGCCGCCGCCGCAGTGACCACCCTTACCGGTTCGTTGAGCGACGGCGCCACTTACAAGATCGAGGTGCCAGGCAACTGGAACCACACGCTCCTGCTCTACAGCCACGGCTACGTCATCCCGGGCAAGCCCAACCCGGCGAAGGACGTCGGCGATTCCGCGACGGGGGCCTTCCTACTTGGTCAGGGCTACGCGCTCGCGGGCTCTTCGTACGCGCACACGGGCTGGGCGCTCGAGGAAGCGATCCCGGACCAGATCGCGACGCTCGACATCTTCAACACGCAGGTCGGCACGCCCTCGCGCACTATCGCGTGGGGCCATTCCCTGGGCGGCATCATCACGGCCGGTCTTCTGCAAACTCACCCCAACCGCTTTGACGCGGCTCTTCCCATGTGCGGCGTCGTCGCGGGAGGCGTGGGTGTGTGGAACGAGGGCCTTGACTCGGAGTTCGTCATCAAGCAGCTGCTCGCGCCGGGTTCGAGCCTTCAGCTTGTCCACATCACGAATCCTGGGAACCTGGACATGGCTGAGGGGATCCTCTCCGGAGCCCAGTCTTCGCCCCAGGGCAAGGCGCGCCTCGCCCTCGCGGCGGCGATCGGCGACCTTCCGGGCTGGTTCACCGCCGGAAGCCCGGAGCCGAGCTCGACCGACTTTATTGCCCAGGAGGCTAACCAGTTCAGATGGCTGACCGAGGTCGACGGTCCGTTCGTTTTCGCTCTGCGCGGCGAGCTCGAGTTCCGCGCCGGCGGCAACCCGTCCTGGAACACAGGCGTCGATTACGCCAAGCAGCTCGAGAACTCCGTCGACAACGCCGAGGTGCAGGCGCTCTACCAGCAGGCCGGGCTCAGCCTCGACGCCGACCTCGCCAGCCTCGCCGGCGCGGCCCGGATCAGCGCCGACCCAGGGGCCGTCGACTTCCTGACCCAGCACATCGTCTTCAACGGCGACCTCGGCGGCAAGCCGGTCCTGACGATCCACACGACCGGGGACGGCCTGGTCCTCAACTCGGACGAGCAGGCCTACCGCTCGGTGGCGCAGGACGCCAAGGACAGTCAGCTGCTGCGCCAGGCGTTCGTCCACAGGGCCGGCCACTGCACGTTCACGCCGGCGGAAACCATCGCCGCGCTGCGCGCGCTTGAGAGTCGCCTGAACACCGGCCAATGGGCCGGCGCGACCGACCCGGATACGCTCAACTCCGCGGCCGCGTCCCTGGGGCCTCTGAACTATCTACCGCCGGCTTTCCTCGATTTCGAGCCGGCGCCTTTCCTGAGGCCTTTCGACCTGGGAAGCCACTAGAAGATCAACGCTTGCTGGCCCGCCAGATCTCATCGGCGGGCCAGCGCTTCGCCCACGCGACCGGCACGGACGTGTAGTGCGAATGGTCGGCCGAGTCCTATGTCCTCCCTCTCCCTGGCGCGTACCGCCGTGTACTCGGAGTTCGACCTGGTCCAGTGCGCCCGTGTCGTCAGTGCATAGTCGGGCAGATCAGGCATCGGTCGTGGCGGCTTCGAGCAGCGCGGCGAACTTGCGCTGCGCCGCCTCGCGCCGGGTCGGGATGTGCTCACGCGGCCAGATGCCCTCCGGGGCCCGGTAGCCGGACAGGATCTGTCGCGCCACCGTCACGCGGTGCACCTCATCGGGCCCGTCGTAGATGCGCGCCGCGCGCGCGTGCCGATACATCTCCTCCAGCGGGAGGTCGGCCGAGTAACCGAGCGAGCCGTGCAGCTGGATCGCGCGGTCGATCACGTCGTGCAGGACCTTGGCGCCGTAGAACTTGATCAGCGAGATCTCCTTGCGCGCGGCCGACGCGCCCTGCGTGTCGATGACCCATGCCGCATGCAGCGTCATCAGTCGCGCAGCCTGCATCTCCGCCGCGGAGTCGGCGATCCAGTTCTGCACCGTCTCGTGGCCGGCCAGCTTCTTGCCGAACGCCTCTCGCTGCAGCGCGCGCTCGCACAGCATGTCGAAGGCGCGCCCCGCCTGGCCGAGCCATCGCATGCAGTGGTGGATGCGGCCGGGCCCGAGACGAGCCTGCGCGATGAGGAAGCCCTGTCCGCGCTCACCCAGCACGTTGTCCGCGGGTACACGCACGTTCTCGTAGAGGATCTCGGCGTGGCCGTAACCGAACTTCTCGTGCTCGCCACCCAGCGTGGGCACGTTGCGCACCTTCTTGAGCCCGGGCGCGTCGGCAGGCACGATGATCATCGACGCGCGCTCGTAGGCGTCGGCGTCCGGCTCGGTCACGACCATGGCGATCATGAAGTCGGCGATCATGCCGTTCGACGTGAACCACTTGTGGCCGTTGATCACCCACTCGTCGCCCTTCAGCTCTGCCTTCGTCGAAAGCAGCGTGGGGTCGGAGCCGGCGGTCTCGGGCTCGGTCATCGAGAAGGCGGACCGGATCTTGCCGTCGAGCAGCGGGAATAGCCACCGATTCTTCTGCTCTTCGGTGCCGAAGTGGGCGAGGATCTCCGAGTTCCCGGAGTCGGGCGCCTGGTTGCCGAAGACGATCGGACCCCAGACCGACGCGCCCTCGATCTCGTGCATCAAGCCGAGCTTGACCTGGCCGTAGCCCTGGCCGCCAAGCTCGGGAGGGAGGTGCGTCGCCCACAGCCTCTGGCGCTTGACCTCTTCCTGCAGCGGGCGGACGGCTCGCATGAAGCCCTTTTCGTCGGTGTCCATGACCTCGAGGGGGTACACCTCGTCGTGCATGAACCGACGCATCCACTCGAGCTTGCGCTCGAACTCGGGCTCGGTCGAGAAGTCCCAGGTCATAGCAGCGTGATGCCCTCGTCGATCATGCCCACGATGGTATCCGTCAGGCTCTCGTACATGGGGTCGGGCCTCCTGCCCTTGCGGTGCAGCATCAGGTTATAGCCGAGGATCGCGGCGTACTTGTACAGGCTGAGCGCGACGTACCACCGCATCTCGCTCGCCTCCACGCCGTAGATCCTGAAGAGCTCGTCGAGGTCGAGAGCGACCGTGCCGCCGGGGCTCGGCGCGCCCGGGAACCGGCGGCGCAACGTCATGGCGCAGAGGCAGCCCAGGTCGACGAGCGGCTGGCCGAGCTCGGCGATCTCCCAGTCAAGGACAGCGACCACCTCCGGGCCGCGAAACAGCATGTTGCCGAAGTGATAGTCACCATGGACCAGGGTGGGCTGTCGCCCGACCGGCACCTGGGCCGCAAGCAAACCGCCCAGCTCGCCCGCGCGCGCGGTCAGCTCCTCCGGGGCGCGCTGCATGAGCATGGCCCAGCGCATCATCTCGACCTGCAGCCCGATCGGCTCCTCGTTTCCGATGCCCGTCTTCTCCGGCGGCAGCGCCTGCAGCCTCTTGAGCACGTCGATCGCGCTGGAGGCGATGTCGGTCGCCGTCTGTTCGAGCGCGGTCGTCTCGATCCGCTGCCCGTCGACGCGCTGCATGAGGATGAACGGCCTACCGTCGACGACCGGGTCGCTGCAGATGATCGGGACGGACGGAGTGGGGAGGCCCGCCTCGTGCAGCGCGGCCATGATGCGTCCCTGCCGCATCACGTCCGCGGTCGCCGCGATCCGCGCCCCAGGTGGCGGTAGGCGCAGCACGAACTCCCCGCTGTCGGCGGTCACGAAATAGGTGAAGCCGGAGTGTCCCTCGGGAATCGGCTCGACGGAAATCACGCGAGTCCCCAGCTGAGCCTCGAGATCGCTCCGGATCTGTTCCTCCTCATTCATGTGGAAGAAGCTCCTCCCCATTCATGGGGAGGTGGCCCGGAGGGCCGGAGGGGCTCCGCCGGAGGGGCTGACTCGATCATTCGAGGATGGTCCTCCCCATTCATGGGGAGGTGGCCCGAAGGGCCGGAGGGGCTGATCCGATCATTCGAGATGGGCCACGTCGCCGATGAAACCGGCCATGCGTCTGTCGCCGAGCACACGCACAGAGCTGATGCTCGTGTAGTAGGGGAGGATGCGCAGCCGCCCGGGCTCGAGCTGCATCACGTCGGTGAGACAGGCCAGAATCGATGCCGCGTGGCTGACCACGACGACGCGCCGGCCTTCGTGTTCGCGCACTATGGCGTCGACCACCGCTCGCATCCTTGCCGCCGCGGCGTCGGGCTGTTCCTTGAACTCGATGATGCCGTCTTCAGAGAGATCGAGCGGCATCTCTATAAGGCGCTCGTCGACGCGCACGTCATCGGCGATGGCGTACGCCGTCTCCATCGCCCGCCTGTACGGGCTCGAATAAACCGCGGTAGGTTCTGCGCGCCGCACACGCTCGGCCAGTCGCCGCGCCTGCTCGCGGCCGAGGCCGCTGAGCGGCGGATCGTCGGCTTCGGTCATGTCCCGATAGCAGTCCGCGTGGCGCACGAGCCAGATCTCGGTCGTGCCTTCGACGCCGATCAGGAACAGGGCCTCGAGAGAGCGCATGGCCCGGGTGAGGTGCTCCGAGCCGGCAGTCACGGCTAACATTCGACCACATGCTCCGGCTTGTGGGCATCGTCGCCCTCTTCGTCCTAGCAGCCTGCAGCCAGACAAGCGCCAAGCTTGGACCATCGCCCTCGCCTGTCCTCGCGCAGGGCAACTGGAACCAGAATCTGAAGCTGACGGGTGACCTGCCGGGTCAGATCACCGCGATCGTGCCTGACCAGGGCACGCAGCAGACGTTCTGCTCAGGGTCGAAGGCGCGCAACGGCGATACATGGTCCGACAGCTTTTACGCGAGCCTCGACTCGAGCGGCGCCGAATGGCAGTTCAACATCGTGATCGAGAACTTTCGCGGCCCAGGGACGTACTCGAGCAAGGACGTGAAGATCTCTTTGCAATCGCCTGACAACACACAGGCGTGGCTGAACCAGGATGCTGATGCGGCCTCACATCTCGATGCAGACAAGGTGACGTTGACCATCGACCGCAGCCAGCAGTCGGGCTCGATCGACGCGTTGCTGACCAATGCGACATCGGGCAAGCGGGGCGCGGAGCACATCACCGGCTCCTGGAACTGCCGGGGCTGAGTGAGGTGGAGGTCCATTTCGACGGGCACTGCTTCGGATGCGGCCCGTTGAACAAGGACGGCCTGCAGCTGAAGTTCGAGCCGGGGCCCGACGGGTCCGCCGCCGAATACACGGTGCCGGAGCGCTTCCAGAGCTGGGCGGGAATGGCGCACGGCGGAATCGCGGCGCTCATGCTCGACGAGGCGGTCGGATGGGCGGCGTGGCACGCGGGACACCCCGGCGTCACCGGTCGACTGCAGGTGAGCTACCGCCGGCCGCTCAAGCTCGGCGAGCGCGTGCGCATCGTGGGCAAGGTGGACAACATCCGCCGGACCCTCGTCTACGTGTCGGCTTTCATCGAGAACGCAGACGACCACTCACGCGTGGCTGACGCCACAGCGACCTTGATGGAGGCCAAGACGGTGGTCGACGCCAAGGCAAGGAACGCGCGCTAGGCGGCACTCCCAGCGATTTAGCGATCCTTTGGAAAAGTCAGGCATTCTTGAGCCCGTGAACACCCAGATGCGGAACTCGGGCGGGATACCCGGCCCGTGGCCTGCCACAGACATCTCGCGCTCGCCCGAGGATGACGGTCCGGACGGTACCGTCTTCAGGCTCTATCTGCCGAGGACCGTCGCGCCATGACGAACCAGTTCCCGCAGCGCATGTGGCGGGCTCTTCGCTCAGGCCGGCCGCTGCACTACGCGGCGGTCGGACTCGTCGTGCTGGCCGCGATCATCGTCATGGCGATCCTCGAGGGCGACCTCCCCGAGGTCTACCACCTGGGCATACGGGGCCTGCGGACATTCCTGGGCCAGCACACATATCTGCCTGGGTACGCGCTGCTTTACATCGAGGAATCGGGGATCCCACTGCCCGCTCCCGGCGATGTGTTCGTGATGTACGTGGGGGTGCATATCCCGCGCAACCTCGTCGCGTTTCTGGCGGCGTGGCTGGGCTTGATCCTGGTCGTCACTCTTGGCGCGACCAACCTGTACTTCATCTCGCGCCGGTTCGGAACGCGATTGGTGCACAGCCAGTTCGCCGAGTACGTCCACCTGAACCCCGAGCGTCTCGCCAGGGCCGAACAGTGGTTCAAGAGATACGGGGTGCTGGCGATCGTCTTTGGCCGGCACATCCCGGGCTTCCGGGTGCCGATCACAGTGGCGTCTGGGGTGTTCGGGGTGCCATATCGAGTCTTCGCGCCGAGCGTCGCCGTCTCGACGGCGATCTGGGCGGGGGTCATGCTGACGCTGGGGGTCACGCTTGGGCCGCGCCTGGCGGTGCTGCTGAACGCCCATGTGTGGGTGTATTTCATCTGGGGCGCGATAGTGGTGGCTCTGATCGGGGGGATGTACTTGCGCCAGCGCCGGGCCAACGCCACGGCGCGGACCCGTCGCGGACCCGACCGGCCGGTAGAATCACCGAGTTCCTAGGCCTCGGGACGTCAGGAAGCGCGGTTCGTCTCTAGGCGGTCGGTTGTGGAACCATGGTCGGAACGTCGGGGGCTGGCGCAGTTTGGCAGCGCGCACGGTTCGGGACCGTGAGGCCCCGGGTTCAAATCCCGGGCCCCCGACCAATTTCTGAATACGATCCCTTGGTCACGGCTCATCCAGCGATGGCGATGGATCACAGCTGGATCACAATTTTCCAGATCTTTTACGAAGGTCACTTTGCATGAAGTAAGCCGGCGGCCAGCTGCGCCACGTGGTGGGCGCCGGTGATCGCGGTGGTTCCGCCCGCTTTCGGAAACAGGTTGATGAGCATGTTGTAGGCAGTGGGGAGGCGAGGGCATGGCTCCTCGACGCGATGAAGCTTGGACAGGCTGGGGAGACCTGGGTTGGCGCAGGATGGCGTCGCTTCAGTCAGTTAGGTAGATGTTCTGCTGACGCAAGGCACCCGATAGTCCCTTACTCAGATGGTGTTCGTCCACACGCACAATCCAGGCGTGTTTCGGTCCGTCGTTATGACCTCACGTCACTCTCTCGTGGGGAGGCTGGCGCGATCTCCCATCGCCCGCCGGCTGCCGTCGCCAAGTCCGCATTCCAGACAATCTGCATCGGCGCGAGGCTGGTCGAAGCTGACCGAACGGTCGAGCGGCCGGATGCGCACGTACTCGCCCGTGGCAGTACCCCGAGCCAAACCTGTGAATGAAAATAGGAAGTCATTCACGGCGTGACCGACAGCCGAGCTATTCAGCGTGATGACGCTAGGCGTGGTCACCTCTGGTTCGTTCAGATAGTTCTGCGCCTTGCGCTCTGCTTTAGTCGCAGCTTCCTGCTGCAGCCGGTCCGGCGAAATCAGTCCGTTGCACCAGAGGCAGCCACTATCCGGTGTTACCGGCCGGCTCACGCTAAACACATCCATTACATCGCCGGTTGATTCACTCACACGAATCTTCGCGCCGACCTGAACGCCAGGAATCAAGTACTGGTGTACAAGCGCGTTGAACACCAAGCGAGCCTGCATGCTGTCCGCCGCCAGGAAAAGATAGTCACAGTCGGCGAATTCACGGGCCACCTCGGCATAGGTGAAGTCCTGCGGCAGTGCATCAAACCGCATTCGGGAATTCGCGGTCCTAGCAACACGGCGCGCGATGCTCACCTTCGTCGCAGCGAGCCGGGCTCCCAGGCGCCGGACCCATTCGGGACGGCCTTCTTCCGTCATCCAGGTTCTCGCGTCCCATCGAGTCGAACCAACGACCCGCGGCAGGTTCGTGATGTCGATCTTGTCGGGGTCAGCCACCACGAGCCATCCCACGCCAAGGCGCGCCAGTTGTTCGCTGACCAGCGATCCAACCCCGCCGGCACCGATGATCCCGACCTTCGCCTTACTCAGAAGATCCTGGCCGCGGTCTCCGAACAACCGGGCCTGACGGTCATATCTGGCGGCACGGCCAGAAGGGCTCGCAGGGGTATGGGCATACAGACGCTCCGTTGTGACCCCGATGACTCTCGTTTCATCTAGCTCCAGGCGGTTGTGTCGTGCGAACCAGATGTCGCCAGCTACGGCTTGGCGTGCAACGACGATGGCACCCACTGGCAATCCCCGGCTGACGTCCAGTAGAGCCGGATAACCGCGCTCGTGAGATGCCATGTCATCGGGACTGAACCCCACGGCGCCAATCCCTCCGTGATTGTGGATTGCGATATGTGCGAGTCCCCGATCCCGGCAGTAAAACACCTTCTCCCGGATAAAGTCGGCACGAAGCATTCGATACCCACGCTTGCCGGGTACGTAGTCGACACCATCCTTAGCGAGAAAAACCTCACGTGCCAGCAGCCGCAAGCCGCGGCTCGACCTTGCAACGCCGGCAGCGATCACCGCTCCGTGTTCGTCGTCGTCCCCTGGGAACAGATGCTGCCAGAGCTTGTCCCGTACGCTCGCCGGCAGCACGAGCATGCACTTCTCGGAACCCATCACCGTGCCTTCAGCCATGCCAGGACCTTCTGCAGCTTCATCGCCGCCGTGTCTCGGGCCGGGTTGAGCCGGTTCGATTTCCGAGAAATCTGAACCGCAGGCCTTCCCTCGAATATCTGGCCGATAGCGGTTGCCTCCCCTAGAGGCTGCCCGTCCTGCCGCGCCAGATCCCCTCTCACAAAAATGGGATAGACATCGGCGTACGGGTACTGGAATGTGATCCTCGCCCCCAGCCAGGTCTTGTCCTGGGAATAGGGAGGGCCGAGCTCAACATCATCGACGATGACATACGCACCGCCCTCGCCATCTTCCCGAGCGGTGAGTTGCTTGCCCGGGAAGCTGGCGCGAATCTGCTCGATTGCCTTTTCCACCTCAGCCTTCATCGCTTTCTCTTAGGAGTTGTCGTCGTTATCGATTGCGGTGAAAGTCGTTCCCTCGTGCACCGTTACGGGATCGGCGTTGTCGATCGTCTTGGTGTGTCCCCCGCCAAGGTCGAGGTAGAGGATGAAGTCCAGCTGGATCTCGACTCCCTGCGCGATCGCTGCCTCCTTCACCTTGAGGCCGGTCGACCGAGGCCCTTCGATCCGTACGGGCTTCTCGTTGACCTTGATCTGGACGAGCTCGTGCTTGGTGGCGCCTTCCGCCTCTTCGGTTGACAGCATCTGTTTGCTCCTTCCCGTTCGTTGCCCGAACGGTGTAGAATTGCGATCTAGCAATTATTGCACATCAGACGCGTAATTGCATTCTCGCAATTTGTCAGGAGGTTATGCCTTGGAAGGAGCTGCCAGTTTCGACGCCGAGGGGTTCTTTTCTGCGCTAGACGCCACCCGGCAGGAACGAAGCCTTACGTGGAAGCAAGTGTCCAATCAGGCCAAGGTGAGTGCGTCGACTTTGACACGAATGGGGCAAGGAAGGCGCCCGGATGTGGACAGCCTGGCGGCGCTTGCTAATTGGAGCGCTCTCGACCCCGTCAAGTTCATCCGCGGTGGACGCCGTACCTCCGCCAAACCTGAAACCGTCGCCATGATCTCGACTTATTTGAGAAGCGATCCCAACCTCAACGAGGCTGGTGCCACTGCCCTGGAAGAAGTAATCAAAGCTACCTACATGAGGCTTACCAAGGATGTTCGAGCTAAGGCGCGGGTTCAAAAGCGAAGCGAATGAAATCGCTCGGGAGGTTAGGGGCGAGCTTGGCCTAAAGCTCGCAGACCCCCTCGATCCGTTGCTCCTCGCTGAGCATCTTGAGATTCCCGTAATCGCTCTCTCAGAACTTGCGGCAGATGCACCATCCGGCACGCACCATTTCCTGCACGTCGCTCGCGAAGTCTTCTCGGCTGTGACCGTGTTCTCGGGCACCGAGAGGGTGATCGTCCACAACGACAGTCACAGCCCCGGCCGACAGTCGAGCAACATCGCCCACGAGCTGTCCCATGGCCTCCTGCTTCACCCAGCAACCCCCGCTCTCGGCCCAGGCGGATGCCGGGATTGGGACCCGATGGTCGAACAGGAGGCTGAATGGCTGGCCGGCGCCCTGCTTATCTCCGAAGAAGCCGCCCTCTGGATAGCCCGCCAGGGGTTGACTCTTGACGAGGCCGCGTCGCACTACGGCGTCAGCCGCCAGATGATTCAGTTCAGGCTGAACGTGACCGGCGCTCGACGACGCGTGAGTCTTGGCCGTTCCACTTTCTCAATTAAGGCGCAGCCCTAGACCAGCCGTCCGATTCGCGTTCCCAGCTAGGACTCGCACTTCGTGGCTCTGGTCATCCTCTAGCCCTCTGCAGTCATCGCTTCGGCCGGGATAACTCGAGCGGCATTGAGCAGCGATCCGAAGCGTGCGGCAGCATTGCCTCGCATCTTTGGCGTCACATGACCGTAGAGCTCAAGCGTGGTCTGCACGCTGTCGTGCCCAAGTCGCTCGCTCACAGTCTTGACGTCGACGCCCTCCTCAAGCAACAGCGTGGCGTGTGTGTGGCGGAGACCATGTAATCCGATTGCAGAAATCGTGGCCACATCGCGTATGCGCCGACTGAAGCGCCGACCGATGACGTTTGGATCCTCGGGTATGCCACCTGGCCGGCAGAAGACTAGGTCTAGGTCCGCACGGTAGGCCTTGCCCCACTTGCGGCGCTCGAACAGTTGGCGCTCTTGCTGTTCGCGCAGGAGGTCGACCGTGTCCCCGTCGAGGTCGATAGTGCGGATGCTCTTCGCGCTCTTTGGCGGACCGAAACCGAGCGATTTCCCTTGTCGCGTGTACTGCTGCCTGACCGCCAGTCGGACTCCAACGAGATCGACATCGCGCCAGCGGAGTCCGAGCAACTCGCCGCGCCGCATGCCCGTTGCAGCGGCGACATGGTAGAGCGCAAGCTCCCGGTCTTGTGCCGTGAACGCCAGGAAAGTAGCCAGTTCGTCAGCGGACCACGTCCGCATCTCAGGCCTGTCCTTCGGCTTGGTGTGGGCCCGCTCGGCGGGATTGCGACGCAACAAGCCATCCTCAACAGCGTCTTGCAGCGCTTTGCGAAGGCAGACGTGGACGTTGTGCACGGTCTTCTCGCCAAGTCGGCTCTCTGCGAGTTGCCGATAGAGGCCACGGATGCGGAGCCGGTCGACCGCCTGAAGCGGTACGTCACCGAGCCGCGGGCCGATGTGGTTATGGATGCTCACGCCGTAGTCGCGCGCGGTGTTGGCTCGAATGTCGTTTCGCGCCGCCAGCCAGTCCTCGAGGTAGGCTCCCAGGGTGCGTCGGCTGCGCTCGACGTGGGTGCCGTCAACCACGGCCGACTGAAGTCGGTTCATCGCGTTCACAGCGGCGGCCTTCGTCGCGAAGCCACCAGCCAGACGTTGCTTGCGCGGCGACCCCGGTAGGGCAAGGTCGACCATGAACGACCAGCTGAGTGAGCCGCCACACTTCGGGCAGGCCCTGGCGCCGCCAGCAGCTCGCGAACGGCACCCGCGTCTTGTGCACCGTCTAAACACCGATCCAGCTCTCATCGCCTCTTCTCCTTGATTCGCCGTGTTGACGGTCGCACCACATGAGGCACTTCCTGTCCTCTTGAAGCGATCAGCTCTTCGAGCAGCTCCTTCTGCAAAAGGCCAGTGATGTGGCCGCGCCTGCGGGCGAGGTTGCCCTTGCCTTGTGTGGTCTTCAGCCGGCGTTCTCGTTCCTCATCGAGACGTCGTCCTTCCCACAGAAGTTGTGCGGTGGCAATAAGGTCGCGTGCCGAGATCGCCGAGCTGGTGGCTTTCGAGAGACTCTTGGCTGCCTTCCGCTCGGCGTCAGTTGCACCCATCTCGACTCTGGGAGGTGTGACGAAAAACCCCGACTCAAGTTCCGTTAGAGCCGCACCGCGTCCGATTTGATCCATGGCTGCCGTGGTGACCAGGACGCCATCGACGTCGACGACCTCGTCCTGGTTGCTAGATACCAAATCGGTCAGCGGCACCTGCAGCAAAGTCGGCAGCAGGAGCAGTTCGCCGGCGGATATCGGACGGCGGCCGATCTCGATAGCCGTGACCGTGGAAGCGGACCACCGCAGTCCCCGTGCCCTCGCCCTGAGAGCGAGGTCCTCCTGCCGCCAACCGAACTTAAGCCGGAGCTGCCGCAGGTTCCGGCGAATGACAGCCTGGTACGGGATAGGTCGAGGCGACACCGCGACACATTAGCACTTTTTGAGCCTGTTGATTGACCAGGCTTACGACAACAGCATTCCAATATGAGAACTCGATTAACTTGTCAAACTTGCAGGCGTTACGACATTAAAGGCCGCGGCCCCTTCAGGCCGACTCTGTGCGGGCTCTTGGGTCTGGGTCAGCTAGCCATGCTTCGAGGCTCGAACGCGGGATCCTGATGCTGCGGCCGACCTTGACCGTGTGGACGTCCCGTCTAGCGATCGCTTGGTAGAGCTGCCGGCGCCCGATGCGCAGGACGCGGCGCGCCTCGTCCACTGTGAGCACCAGCGGGAGTTCGCCGAAGCTCATGGTCGCGCCGCCGGCAACCTCAGACACTTCCATCTTCATGTGCGAGTGCCTCCTGCCGAAATGGTTGGTTCGAGGGATACGAGCCCCAGTCGATCGAGAGACCGGATGAATCGTTCGTCCGAGGCAACATTGATCGTTTGGTCGGCATCCTCGTCTCCGACTAGAACGCTCGGTTGGTTATCGATCCGAGCGAGCAGCACGAGTTCATCCGCGAGCCGAAGGCGATTCAGGAGTCGGGTTTCGACATCACCGCTCTCGTACACGGGGTCGTCAAGCATGGCGGCCACGAGTCCGCGGAAACTGTCGGCCTCGCACGCCCGCAGGAACGTTCCGTTATCAAGAGGCTGAAACAACATCCTCATTGGGAGGAGCTGTTGGCTTGTTGGGTTGATTCTTCGATACATCAGGCGACCCTCCTCGCCGGCTGCCACGCGGAGCGTTGGAACAGCCAGTAAAGCTTCAGCTTGTCTTGCGGACGGACAAAGATCGTGTCCGCGAACCGGCGGAGCAGGCTGTCATTGGAGTCAGCCACCTGGCCCGCCGCGTGGCTTCCGAGCCGCACGCGCTCAGTCGGGATCGCGGAATCGGGGAGAGTCGAGGCACGCTTGGTGATCCAGCAGGCCAACTTGATATTCGCCTGAAGACGAGCAGGATCGAGGCTGGAATCGAAGTAGCGATACTCGATCGTCCGCCTCGAGTCGAGGAGATTCCCGTAGTTGAGTCCGAAGCCGTGGCTCGCACCGACACGGCTGGCGAGCTCGTTCAGGCTCTGTGCTTCCTCGAATCGACCGGCGCCCATCGGCCCGCACCACCGGTAGCCGTTGCCCGCTCCGCGGTGGCGTCGTCCACCCCTTCCGGTTGCCGCCGCGAGACGGTACATGAGGTCTTCTGCCCATGCGCAGGCGTTGGCCACACGGCGGAACCGGCCGACATCGTGGTCCATCCCCGCCGAGTCAGCGCCAACGTGGACATGGCCACCAGTTCTCGTTGTGACTGTTGCACCGTTCTCACGCAGGATCGTGCAGGCCCTTTCCAGCTGCGCCCATGTCTCGGGCGTGTCGCGCAGTACCGGGCTCACGACCTCTCCAGTGACCGTGCTGTCGTGCTCGACCACCCACTTTCCAGGCTCCCGGTAGGAGTGGTAGCCCTGCAGGTTGGGTGTAGAGGCGAGACCCGCGGCATGAAAAGCACGCGCCACCGCGTTGGCATCGGCACCGTCGAATTCGATCTCAACGCCGAATGTCTGGTTGGGATCCCCAATCACGTTCTCCCTCTCGTACTCACCGCCTGAAGTTCGTGCGAGCTGAAGCAACTGGCGGTGAAGCTCGTCGTTGTTCGTCAACGACCGTTCGCCTTCGGGCACTTCGGAGCCCTGGGCCTGGAGGAACCGCTCCCAGAGCCTTTGCGCTTCGGCCTGCTCGCGATCGATGCGTTCACGCTCGTCCCGGTGGCGCTCGACGGCCCGCGCGTAGATGTCGGCCCACTCAGGGCTGTCGACGTCAGGATCTTCGAGGTCGATCACGCTGACGGTTGTGTCTGGTGCCGCCTCAGCCTGGAGCGGAGCGACCCCGGCAGCGACAGGCTCACCTACTTGGATCGACGGCACATTTAGGACGGCCTGTGCCGACTCTTGTCGAACCACCACTGCAGGGCCCGCAACTGGCGCGATGGTCGCGGTCGTCGAATGGTTCGTGGCACGGCTAGCGCCCTTGCTTGGCACGGGTCAGCTTGCTCTCCGAAGCCGGCGGCGCAGGGTTTGCTGCAGGTGGGTGTAGAGGCTGCTCAAAGTTCGTTCCGACATGCCAGGGGCGGCGTTCGCCTCCAAGCACAGAGCGCGGCCGTTCCGTCGATCGACGATGACATCGACTCCGGCGTAGTCGAGCCCGATCCGGCGAACACCTTCGCGCGCAGCGGACACAACCGCCGCGGGCAAGGTTGCGACCGGTTCGTGCGTCCACTCAGGTCGGAGGTCCTCTGGATTGCCACCCGTTGGCGGCCGCTTGATGTAGGCCGACACCACGCGACCGTTGAGGAGGCTCACGCGATATTCGGCTCGATCTGGAACGAATTCCTGGAAAAGGTCGTAGCGAGCCCGTTCGCTCCACGGGGCGTCGTTCGCGATCACCGCCTTCCCGCTACCCCGCGCGCCTTGGCGCTGCTTGGCGACGACGCGATCGGAGCCCAACAGGTGCATGTCGTCGGGTCTGAGCACCGTTAGGGGTGCGAGCTCGCCGAGCCGCCGCAGGGACTCGACCTGGTCCGAGGCAATCCGAACCGCGTCAGGCCTGTTCAGTGCTATGAGGTCTGCCGGCAGCGAGTCGGTTCCGCCCCAATTTAGGACCAGCGGAGGCATGGCTTGGCCACGCGGGATTTCAGAAGATTCGTGAACCAGACGTAGGTTCGCGCCCTGATGTGCGACCGCCTCGACATTGCGGGCGACCGCGTCCGACGGAAGCGAGCGCGGCGCAAGGATGTAGACGGGCACATCGTTCTGCGAAGGCTGGAAGGCAATCGGCGGCAATCGGACCTCGCCGGTCGGTTGCGTGGGCGCCTGATTCGATCCGGCGACCAACCCAGGTGGCCTTCGCCGAGCCAGCTCGAGGAGTTGATCGATGGCTGCCTGCCGCTGATCGAGCTCGAGTTCGTAGCCTATGGCCAGCCCTGCGCGTTGGCGCTCGTCTTCGAGACGACGTAGTTCGGCTAAGCGGCCGTCGAGGTCGTCGAGGGCTGTTCGAATCTCAGCTTCGTCGGCGCGGTTGCTGGCTCGGGCAAGCTGACGGAGGCGGGACTGGACGCGCCGGAGCCGATATCGGTACAGCTCTTCGGCCTCTTCTGGAACCAGCGCATCCTCGCGAGCTGCCAGCTCATTGAAACGCTCGACGTCCACGCCACGACGGAGGGGACGTCCGATTTCGGCCACGGTGAAGCCGGCGTTCTCCCACTCGTCACGCGTCCGCACGAACGGTGGTGCAGCAACGACTGCCGATGAAGCAAAGACCGGCGGCCCAACGGTCGGGTTGGTGGTTGCCGTGGTCCGACCGCCTTTCGAAGGCACTATGCCGCCTCCTTCCCATGCAGGATCGATGCGTAGGCGCGGTCGTTGTCAGCACAGTTGAGAAGGAAGCACTCGCGCGCTGAGCGAACCACGAGGTCGCGGCTGCGAGCCAACAGTCGGCGGCGCTGCGCCAGTCCGTACGCCATGCCGTTGCAGACCACCAAGTGACGCTGTGGAGCCGCGCGCCGGTAGTCGATCAATCGCTCCAGCGAGTGGATCCCGCCCAGGATGAAGGTGACGTCAGTCCTCACCGCGCGATGGAGGAGGGCGATGTCCTCGACGGTTTCGCGGTGAGCGCGCACTTCGGCGTGGATCTTTCGCCCGCCGCAGAAGATCGACACCGCCTGCAGCTGGCGCTGGCTGTTGATCCAGTCTGCCCAGAGCCGGCCATCGGGCTCGAAGAAGGCGAATCCGACATCTGGGACGGCCGGGATCCCGGCTTCGACGAGCTCGTGGTAGACGGCGAATGACCTTCTCTGCTGGACGATCTGATCCCAGCGACTGGCCGCCCGCCATACGGAGAAGTTCGGCGTCAGCACCAGGTCGAAGCCCATGACCGCCAGTTCGGCGATGATGCGACGCCTCGCAACCCAGAAGCCTTCGAGGACCCGGTCCTCCACGTACAGCTGCAACGCGACCTTGGTATTCGGCCCGAGGCAATAGACCTCGCGAACCGGCCGCCGATGCTTCCGAGTGATCCAGCGCCCGGCCGTGCCGAAGACGCGGCCGCCGTGCAGCGCGACCCAGGGCAAATCCACGGGATCGGCGTATGCCTGGACCAGGACAGGAAGGTGATCAGGCAGGTCGGGAAGTATCGGGTGGCGTACCTGTCGCGGCCAGTTGAGATCGAGGCCGCCGAGATGCTCGACGACCTGGCGTCGCGCATTCATCATCTGCTCCTTCTCCAGGCAGCTGGCGCATTGACCGCGAAGGCAGAAGTTGGGTTTCTTGCCGCAGCGGGTGGCGGCCGGACACTCGTTGCAGTGCGAACCGCAAGCCATCCCTGTCATCACGCCGCAGCTCGACGCCGGCGTAGGTAGTCGCCGAACAAGGGAACCGTGAAGGCGAGTCGTCCGCGCTCGGGCCGGTAGAGGAGACCCTTGGCCTCGAGGTCTGCGATCACCGGCTGGATCCGGTGATTGGGGAGGCTCAAGCTCGCCCTCACGACGTGGAGGGCGGCGTTCTCGCCGCTGGCGGCTACGGCTCGAAGGACACGACGTTCCAGTCCGGACGTCCGCGCCAGGCGGGCGTCGAAAAACGCTCCGTCAAGAGCGCGAAGAATGGCCGGCCTGTGACGCACGAAGTCCGAGTTCGTAATGCGCGGAGAAGGCATGCATGCCTCCCAGAGCGAGGCGCCGAAGAACTGGATGTGGAATGGGTAGCCGCCCGTGTCGTGCCGCACCGACTCGACGACCTCGGGGTCGACGCCGCGGTCCGACGACTCGAACGGGCGAACGAAGGCGAGCGCATCCTCTGGCGGCCGCAACGCATCGAGCAGCTCGGCCTGGAACATGCGCTCGGAGTAGCTCTTGGCCCGAGCTAGGTGATCCGTGAGTGTCGGTAGTCCGCTCATGACCAGCATCACGGCCAGTCCCGACCTCTGTGCTCTAGCCAGGCTGGCTAGGAATATCCCGAGTGGAAACTGTCGACTGCGCGGTGTGTCGGCGAGGACGTGCGCCTCGTCGTAGCAGAACAGCACTCCAGGCCGGTGGGCGGCCTCGGCTGCTTCGCAGGCGAGCTCGACGGCCTGGAACAGCCGGTCTTCAAGAACCTCGGGCTGGTGTGCAGCAGATGCCAGCGGCTTGATGGCCAGCGTGACCCCTTCGAGCGTTACCGTCAGCCCGCCAAGGAGATCGAGAGCCCGACGCGCCGCCGTCGTCGAACGCTGTCGGAGGGCAAGAGCGCGAGACGAATGCTCGACCGCAGTTCTGCAGTCGGCAACCAGCGCCAGTGCAAACGTCGATTCGCTCCGCAGGTGCTCGCTGCATTCACGGCGGACGACGACCCAGCCCCGCGCTTCCGCCGCCGCCGCGTAGTGCTGCAGCAACACGGTCTTGCCGACACCGCGAAGGCCAGTGAGCCTGACGTTGCGGGGGAAGGCTGGGAAGGCCGCGAGGTACCTGGTGAACCGCTCGAGCTGTGCTGCGCGATCGGCGAGATAAGGCGGGTCCAAGCCCATGCCCGGACGGAAGGGGTTCGCCGCCTCGGAATGATCGCTTTTCGACGCAATCATTCGGAATCATTCCCGCCGCTGCGTCGGAAGGCGGTCGACTCAGCTTCCAGGCACGTAAGGAGCTCGCTTACAGTCGCGCGCTCGTCGGCTGAAACAACCGGATCCAGGTTGCGCAGAGTCCTGGCCAGCTGCCGGCAGAGGTCGGCGATCACGGCCAGCCGGCTCTCGAAGGTGATCGGTCCCGACATCGCGGTGTCTGCAGCCAGGGCGTCGTCGACCTTGAGCTCGGGGTTTGAAAGCAGGCGATCGACTGCCCGCCGGACGTCGCGGGAGGTCAGCTCCGCGGCTCGCTCGATCAGCTCCGCCCGCTGATTCTTGTCGGCCAGACGCGAAATCTGGATCGCGTGGTCCTGCGGGAGCGGACGGACGAGGTCCAACTCCTCGGCGTCGAGGCGGAGAACGCCGACTTTCATTTTGCGCTGCGACTCGGAGATGCCAAGGGCCTCCTCGCTCTCGCGCCAAGGTGAGAGCGGGCCGACGATCGGCTTTCCGTCCGCGCCCTTGATGGTGTGGGTCTTGTGCCTGACCAGCAGCTTGCGCAGACCATCGAGATGCTCGACGAATTGCTCGCGATGCAGGATCCGTCTCTCATCGAGGGGCTGGAAGGGGACCTGCGACTCGCGCAGCAGCTGCTCGGCGACCGCGATGTCGCGGAGTGTCTTGTCGAGCAGAATGCAGTAGGCCTCCTCGACCAGGTCCAGGTCTGCTCGGAGGCGATTCTCCTCGTACTGCTTCTCGAGTCGCTCGAGGTAGCCGAGGTGGGGATGGATACGTACCAGGATCTCGAGCAACCCGGCCGCCTTCGCCGCCCGCCACCGCTGCTCGCCGCAGATGATCTGGAAGCGGCCGGGTATTCCGGGGGCGGGTTCCACCTCCAGCAGCGGCTGGTGGCGGCCGGCTTTCATGGAGCCGGACAGCTTGTCGACCAGGTCGACCGAGACGTTCACGCGCGGCTGTATCGGGCAGGGTTGGATCAGGTCGACGGGAACCAACGCCAGGCTTTCGGGAAGGCGCTGCTGTTCGATCACGCCGCGTCTCCTCCCGGATAGCGATTCGGCGACTCACCTCGATTCACCAGAACCAGGTCGATCGGCTTTGAAAGCCTCCTTGCGTAGGCCAGCTCATGCGCCGTGCCGGCGCTCTCGCCGTCCCAGAAAGCGAGGACCCGATCCGCCGATCGGATCATCTCCTCGTCTCGCGCGAAGTACGCATCCGCGGCTGTGAGATAGCGATCAGTCATCGCGGTCCACACCTCCAGCCGGAGGCCAAGACGGATGGTCGCGT